>Ga0315543_1000036_pt1 | contig 161657 bp, 117 predicted proteins | sample SalMarSW160210MG_2_FD_203098 | JGI IMG/M metagenome (GOLD analysis project Ga0315543, IMG submission 203098) | Salt marsh sediment microbial communities from the Plum Island Ecosystem LTER, Massachusetts, United States - Salt Marsh Sediment SW1601-210 ...
TACCGACCACGGCTAAACATTTCGTACACGGGGGATTCGACAAACGTAGAGAACCTTCTACAAAACGACAAAATTTGAAAAAACAAAGCCAATTGTAACGATAGAATCAAGAACACAGGAGACAGGATAAAGAAGAAAAAAATGAAAAACAAACCCAATTTGGGATTACCACAAATTGATGTAAGCTCTTTTTTGACAAGTAAATAAGTGAAAATAGCGGCATTTAGCCCGCAAAAAAACAAAGCCAATTTATCCCCGCACAAAAAAACCCCGCAGTGAACTGCGGGGCTAAATACTAACGACCAGCGACTCATGACTAACAACTAATTCATGCGGTTTTATGGTCGAGGAAACCTTCGAGCTTTCTTGCCCGAACCGGATGTTGGAGCTTTCTAATAGCCTTCGCCTCGACCTGCCTGACGCGTTCGCGGGTGACTTTGAAGATTCTGCCGACCTCTTCGAGGGTGTAAGTGTAACCGTCGCCTATGCCGTATCGCAGCTTGATAATTTCTCGCTCGCGGTACGAAATGGTTTTAAGTACGGCGTCGATCCGGTCTTTGAGCATTTCCTGGGTGGCCGAAGCGACCGGCGAATCAACTTCGTCGTCCTCGATAAAATCCCCGAAATAGCTGTCGTCACTTTCGCCGATAGGGCGGTCCAGACTTATCGGGTGCTTGGAAATCTTGAGAACCCTACGTGTCTCGGTGATGCTCATATCGACCTCTTCGGCGATTTCCTCGATCGTTGGCTCGCGTCCGAGTTTCTGGTGCAGAACTTTACCGGCACTTCGCAGTCGGCTCATCGTTTCGATCATGTGGACGGGAATGCGGATTGTGCGTGCGTGGTCGGCGATAGCGCGGGTGATTGCCTGGCGAATCCACCATGTGGCGTAGGTGCTGAATTTGTATCCCCTTCGGTATTCGTATTTATCTACGGCCCTCATCAGGCCGGTGTTGCCTTCCTGGATGAGATCGAGAAAGCTCAGGCCCCGGTTGCGGTATTTTTTAGCGATGGAAACGACCAGTCGGAGGTTGGCACTGGAGAGCAGCCGCTTGGTTTCTTCGTACTGAGTGAAAACCTTATCCAGAATCTGGAGTCTTTTTTCGAGCTGCCTCGGTGTCTCCATAACCAGCTCCTGCAGGCCGTTAAGTTCCTGTTTCATCGTTTCGATGTCTTCGGGAGTGATTTGACTGTTGGATCCGGCTGCGATTGTTTTTTCCAATTGGCACATCTTGTCGTATATGCCGTGCAGCTTGTTTTTAACGGGCTGGATTCTGCTGGTTCGAAGGCTAAGCTCTTCGAGTAGTGTGGCGATTTTTCGTTTGGTCCTGCGCATCCGCATGACGGCTTTTTGGGCCTCTTCGGTGTCACCGTTGGCGGCGACCTGCCTGAATAGAGCCTGGTTGACTTTGAGCAGCTTGCCGGAGGTTTCAATGTTTTCCGGGAGTCGCTTTCTGATAACGTTTTTGGTCAGGAAGTGTGAAGTGCCGACTTTGATAGTTCTGTCGAACGACATAGTCCCGTTGTGTACCTGCTGGAGTAATTCCAGGGAATTTCTGGCGCAGTAGTCGCACTGGAGCATTTTTCTCCGAAAGGTCATTCTTGCGATTTCAATCTTCCGTGCAAGAGCTATTTCAGACTTTCTTGTCAACAGTGGTATTTGTCCCATCTGAGTCAGATACATGCGGATAGGATCGTCGATACGTCGGGCAACTTCTTCGCCGACAAGCTGTTTTTCGAGCAATTCATCCTCATTTTTGAACTGCCGGCCTTTGTCACCATCTTCATCGTCTATAGACTCTTCGGACCCGTCAAAATCGTCTTCATGCTCTTTTCCGAGTTGTTGAGAATCCACATCCGCCTCATCGACAAGACTGATCCCCTTTTCATCCAGCGTAGCCAACAGGTGGTCCAGACGACTGGGGCTAATCGCATCCTCCGGCAGATCATCGTTCATTTCCTCGTACGTAAGGTATCCCTTTTTCTCGCCCCTTTTAATGAGCATTTTAATCTGCTGTTCAGGGTCTAAAGTCTTCGTACTCACGGAGGATTCCTTAGCAATCACAATATCGTTCGTTTTTTTCGCTTTACTTTTCTTCTTTCTTTTTCTTGCCACAGTTTGCATCCTTTATGTCATATACAGACAACAATCCCGTTACAAAATCGAATCCCAACTACTCATCGTCAAAACCGCACCTTCAAAAAACCTTCCCGCGTATATTATATCTTACGGCCGCATATCGGCGATTGTTCGCTATATCATTCCCACACTATGCGGATTTTCCCGTCCAGTATTTCCACCGAACCGGCGTAAATACTGCCTTTGCTCCTCCACCGTCCCGAACGACTTGTTTCGTTTTCGATATCGTTCTATCGTCTCCAACGCACCCGCCAGGCGAGACTGGAAGTTCCCTTTTTCCTCTCCGGCCTGCGCCAACTCCATACAACATTTGCCCAGTTTAACAGATTCCGTTCGGGCCAGTACCTGCCGCAGAGGAGCTTTCGTATCGACATTCAGCACATCGAACAAAATTTCGGCCATTTGCCCCAATATCGGCACATCGAAGATGTCCGCCGTAATCTTTTCTTTCACCTCCCCGAATAGTTCCGGCTCATTCAACAAAATCTCCAGGACCTCCCTCTGTGCCGCGGCGAACCGACCCCGGCCGTAATCGATCTCCGGTGACCGCCTGTTTTCCCTGTTCCAACTCGCGGTCCTTGCGGCCCGCGTTAGGCGCTTATTCAACTCGGCGTTAATCTGCTTATTATCGAGCCCGATTATTTTCGATATCTGATTCACCCTCAATCCGCAATCCAAATCCGAGACATTACCAGCCAATAAACCGGTCGTTACGGTCTCTAAATACTCTTCAATCGCCGCTCTTTTACCAACAAGAGTGTCATCGCCCTCGAACTTTTCTTTCAACCTGTCCCACTTGAACTGGAAGACATCGACCGCTCCTTTGACAAGCCGCTCGAATCCTTCTTTACCCGCCGCTAAAACAAAATCGCACGGGTCCTTCCCTTGCGGCACCGAGGCGATTTTAATATCGATTCGCTGCGACAGGCATACATCAAGCGCCCTGTTCGCCGCCTCCATTCCTGCGACATCGTTATCGAAGATTAAAACCACCTTTTTTGCGTACCGCCGCAAAATGCGTCCGTGCCCGGCCGTCAGACTCGTCCCCAACGTCGCGACGACATTGCAGCAGCCGAATTGATGAGCCATGATACAGTCGGTATAGCCTTCCACAACAACCGCCGTTCCCGTCGAGACAATCTTGTGCCGGGCCTGTTCCAGGCCGTAAAGCGAATTACTCTTATCGAACAGCGCCGTTGCCGGTGAATTAATATACTTTGCCCCGGTTTCGTTCAAGGTCCGGCCGCCGAATCCTATCACCCGGCCGGTAACATCGGTAATCGTAAACATGAGCCGATTGATAAATTTGTCCTGGTTGAAACCGGTAGTCAGACCGGCTTGCTCCAGTAATTTCGCAGGGACTTTGTCGGTTACGGCTGCTTTGGCCAAACCGTCCTGCGAATCGATAGCCAAGCCGAGCTGCCATTTCCTGATGCTTTCGGGCTTTATCTGCCTTTGCTCGAGATAATCCCGGGCGTATTTACCCTTTTCGCCGCCCTCCAGGTTCTTCTGGAAATATTTTGCCGCCCAGGTGTTCACCCTCGCCAGCCTGTTCGGATCGACTTCAAACTTTTCACCTTTGCCCGCTTCGGCTCCGGCAGCAACGTGCTTTCGCTTTTGTGGAAGTTTTATACCGGCACGTTCGGCCAATCTTTCTATCGCCTGGGGAAAGGTAAGGTTCTCACGCATCTGGACGAACTTGAAGACGTCACCGCCGGCCCCGCAGGCGAAGCACTTGAATATCTGCTTGACACTGTTGACGTTCATGCTCGGCTTGTGGTCGTCGTGAAAAGGACACAATCCGACCATTTCACGGCCCTTTTTCTTCAGACTGACATGCTCACTTATCACGTCAACGATATCGTTGGCCTGCTGAACTTCCAAAACTACCCGGTTATCGAACATCCCTGCCATACTTTACTTAATCCACATAAAAAAAGCGGATATGCGATTTACCTCCGAGAATTCCACGCAAAGCGGACACCCCTTTTTATAACTGATTAGAGAATGATAACATACTACATAAATATACCGATAATACCGAAAAAGTCAAGTCACCCCCCAAAAAACCGCTCCCAATGCTGAAAAACGCAATATCAGACCATTCGGACATTTAGTAAATTCAGACTATTTGGTAGTGTCCTAATTTGAAAAAATAATATAAAAATGGTGATTTTATACATGCATGAGATATAATAATGAAGCACAAGCGATAAATTCCCAGATTTCAAGGAAAAGGACAATGGATAAAAAATTACTTATCCGCTTACATTGAAGCTTTGAACGCATGGTTCATTTATTTCCTGAAACAAAAACAGAATTTTGGTGTGCACGCGATTTACAAGAATTATTGGGCTATGCCACATGGAAGAACTTTTCTAAAGTTATAGACAAGGCCATAACTGCATGTGAAAAAGCAGGTTATGAAGCCACCGACCATTTTGCCGGTATCAGGAAAATGGTTGAATTGGGTTCGGGAGCGAAACGTGAAATCACAGATATTGCTCTTAGCCGATATGCTTGTATCCGGGTGAACCGACCTATAAAACAATAAAAGTTGTCATCTAATCTAAAATAAGGGATTTTGATTTTTTTGAGGATTTAACGCGGGGACTTGCTTTTTTTGTGTTTCGGCGCTTATTATTTTTTCCCTGGCCTTTATTTCTTTTTCGGGAGAGTTCGGTATTTTCCTGCCGTAGTTTCTCATTGGCGGCTTTTAATTCTTTGTTTTCCTGCCGCAGCTTTACATTGTTGACTGATAATTCGGTGATCTTTGAATTAAGATAATGCTCAGTACGTCTGTACCTTGCAAACACCCAGAACAAAAGTATGACCGCTAAAATTAGAGCTATCACCGCAATTGCAGTTAACAATCCCTCGTACGAAGAGGCAACGTAAAATGAACGGGCGGATCTCCACCTTTCAAGGGGTGTTAACGACAAAGTAATAACGCAAAGCACTTGTAAGGTCCTGTTTATCATATCTCAAATAATATTATCGGCTCAAAAAAAGAGGCACTTTTGTTTTTTATATATATGAGCTCTTTTTTTTTGTATCTATTGACTCTGTCCTTAAGTTCTTATTGCAATCGGATATGGATCATGCACAACGCACAGCCTGAGCACGGCAATTATTTCGAGATTAATAGTTAAATTCAGGCTTTACTATATGGAATTTTTATGAACAGAACATTCTTAGATAAAACCCACCAGAATACCGAAGCGGCAGAAGTCCTCAGAACAGTTCTGGCGAAAATAATGCCCGACAAGGAAGATGTGTTCTATCCTCGAGGATTGTATCCGAAGGATGAAATTCTTCTTGAGCAGTTGGACACACTCACTGAAAAAGCTGAGCTTTACAAATTCGATGCTGATTTGCAGCTATTGTTAGGTTATCAGTTGCTCGGCCTCGGCCGGCTCGATGAAGCAGTTACACCGTTGAAGAACGCCGGCATGGATTTAGTAAACACTGATGCGGCTACAATATTACTTAGTGTTCTGGAAAAAATAAAAACTGCCGAGGTTCAAAATGAGGATAATGGTACAAATTATCCTGGATCTTTTATAACCGAGCCTGAAACAAAAGGCATTGAGACAGAAACTGACAACATCTCGGATATAAAATCTGATGATATACAAGCTTCTTCAATCGGACAAAACGTTTACTATGTTACGAAGAGCGAATTTGAAGCAAAGGAAACTAAAACAAGCACTCCCAAAATGAAAGCTGTTATCGATGCCAACGGTACGGCAGTCCAATTTCATCTTACCGCCCCCGTTGTAAGCACGATCGCAGCAGAGAACAAAATAACAGGCTCGGGATATTCGACCGTAAGACAAAATGTAACATTACTTATAGTTGCGTTAATTTTAACGGCAGTTGCTTGTCTCTGTTGGTATCTTAGCGGTTAATTACCGGTGGCCATATCATAAACTTTGCCGGTTATAAAATCACGATTCAATTAGCATAAGTACTCAGACAGACTATGCACAAGGAATATATTATTCCGTCAAACTTCGGTTATCGAAAAAACTATTCTACTATATCAAGCAGCTCGACCTCGAAGATAAGTGTCGAGTTTGGTGGAATTACCGGCGGTTGTCCCCTTTCGCCGTAAGCCAGCTCTGCAGGAATGTAAAGCTCCCACTTTGAGCCTACCTTCATAAGCTGCAGGGCTTCCGTCCAGCCTTTGATGACGCCTGTAACGGTAAACTCGACAGGTTTATTACGTTTATACGAGCTATCGAATTCGGTACCGTCTAACAATCTGCCGCGATAGTGGGTCCGCACCTTGTCTTGGGCCTTAGGTGTCTCGCCGGTGCCTTCTTTGATGACTTTGTACTGCAGACCGCTCGGCAGAACTTTTACTCCTTCTTTTGTCTTGTTCGCTTCGAGGAACGCCTGCCCTTTAGCGGCTTGCTCCGCTCTTTCAGCAGCCTGCTTTGCAATCAAACGTTGCCGGAAGGCCGCCATAACCTTTTGACTCTCTTCCTGGCTCAGCGCAAAGTCTCTGCCGGTTAAGGCGTCTTTAAGCCCCGATACCAGCGACTCAATATCAACTTCAATACCCTGTGTCTTAATGCTGCTGCCAAACTGCGTCCCTATTATATAGCTGACCTTCTGCGTTTCCGTCTGTAGCGCAGCCGATACAGGATTCGCCGCTCCTCCACCGGCAGACTGCGGTGTATTAGTTTTTTCTTCGGCGCTTTCTTTGGCGGCAAAGACCGATATCACAGCAAAGAAGCTTAACGCCAATACCATAATGTAGATTCTCATTTTCATTTTTGTCTCCTTCTGCGGACAAAATTTCTCCGTGTGTCTGCCCCATGCATCTCTCGACGCGAGTCGGGGCGGACCGACTTACAATTCCGACTCAACACACAATTCCAGTAAGAAAAATAGAATGTAACATAAAACGGAACATAAAGATATGTGTTTTTTGCCTCAATTTGAATTTCCCCAGACCGATCATTCCAGTTTTTTCATATAAATATTGTGAATACAGGGTATTTGCCATTCGGGTTTATTAAGATACACTAAATAATAGAATTTTCTTGCAAAGATTTTTATGCCGCATAACATACGATCATAATCTGAGTTTTTCCCCGACGAAAGCGTGCTATTGACAACATGAATCCATTACAGTGAAATCTTACCTCAGATAAGGAAACGAACAAAGTAAAAATAACGACGTAGCATGAGCGAGACTTTTTTTTCTGACAGGTATAACCGTAAAAACCGATTTATTTATCAAGCAGACGGGAAATTATATGAGCTCAGGATTATCTTCAGAAAAAACCGATAGTGTATCCATCGTCCTGTGCGGGCAGGCCGGGATGGGAATTCAGACGGTCGAGCATCTTTTGACGCGAATATTCAAACTTGCCGGTTACAACGTCTTTGCGACAAAAGAATATATGTCACGCATTCGCGGCGGAATGAATTCCACGCAAATCCGGATAAGCTCGAAGCCGGTCCGGGCTCCGGCAGGCAGAATCGACATCCTTATTCCTCTCAATAAAGGCGCTCTAAAACATTTGGAATCCGGAATCTCGGACAGGACGTTCATATTAGCGGACAAAGAAAGCATCGGCACCGACGTCGATCAGACCGGTCAGAAGTTTTTTGATTTGCCTTTTACCGGAACGGCCACTGAAATCGGTAACAAGATTTACTCGAACGTTGTCGCCACCGGTACGATTGCCGCCCTTTTCGGGGTCGAACTTCGGACGGCAAGCGGATATGTCGAGCAGTACTTCTCCGCGAAATCTGATGATGTCATACAAAAAAACATTGCCGCTCTGAAAAAGGGCTTCGATCTCGGTCTCGACCTGGCAAAATCATCCGGAATTGATTTCGATATTACCGGTGACGCCCGTGTTCAGGAGCAGGTTCTAATAAACGGCAGCGAAGCTGTCGCCCTTGGCGCAATAGCCGGGGGATGTAACTTCATCGCCTCCTATCCGATGTCACCGTCAACGGGTGTGCTGGCGTTTCTCGCCAAACATGCAAGCAAGTTCGGCATCGTGGCCGAACAGGCCGAAGATGAAATCGCCGCGGTCAATATGGCCCTCGGAGCCTGGTACGCCGGGGCAAGGGCGATGGTGACAACTTCCGGCGGGGGCTTTGCCTTGATGACCGAGGGTCTGAGCCTGGCCGGTATGCTCGAAAGCCCAATGGTCATTCATCTCGCCCAAAGACCAGGACCGGCCACCGGGCTGCCTACCCGGACTGAACAAGGCGACCTCGAGCTTGCTCTTTACGCAGGACATGGCGAATTCCCACGTATAATATTCGCCCCCGGAACGCTTGACGAGGCTTTCTACCTGACACAGATGGGATTCAACCTGGCCGATAAGTATCAAGTGCCTGTTTTTGTGCTCACCGATCAATATCTCATGGACTCTTACTACAACACAACCGTTCCCGATTTATCTAAGGTTAAAAATCATAGGTACACCATCCGGACCAAGAAAGATTACAAGAGATATGCATTCACCGATAGCGGCGTCTCTCCGAGAGGCGTGCCCGGTTTCGGAGAGGCCCTGGTCGTAGTTGACAGTGACGAGCATGACACGCAAGGGCACATCACTGAAGATCTTGACTTGAGAATAAAGATGGTTGACAAAAGGCTCAAAAAGGGCGAATCCCTCAGAAAGGACATTCTCGGAGCCGAATTAGCCGGCCCCGAAAATTACAAAAACCTGGTCGTATGCTGGGGCTCGACATACAATATCGTAGCCGAAGCGGTGCAAAATCTCGGCAGAAAAGATTTGGGAATATTGCACTTCAAGCAGGTGTATCCGCTGCCGGACAAGACTATCGATTATTTGCGTAAGGCACAAAAGACAATCATCGTGGAAAATAACGCCACTTCGCAATTTGCCAAACTGATAAAGCTCCGAACAGGAATCGATATCGAGGACAAAATCCTCAAATACAACGGCCTGAGTTTTTATGTCGAAGAATTAATGGAAAAGCTGGAAGAGATATTGATATAAGGACAAAGCTGTGGATATTAAAGCATTTGACATGAATGACATTGACATTGCCTGGTGCCCGGGGTGCGGCAATTTTCCTATTCTTAAAACACTCAAGCAAACCCTCATTCGGCTGAAAATCGAGCCGAAGGACCTTGTGCTTGTCTCGGGGATCGGCCAGGCGGCCAAGATTCCCCACTATTTCAGGACGAATGTATTCAACGGATTGCACGGCCGGGCGCTTCCGGCGGCGACGGCAATAAAAGTCGCAAATCCCGCGCTGACTGTGATAGTCGAGAGCGGCGACGGTGACATGTACGGCGAGGGCGGCAATCATTTCATCCATACGATACGCAGAAATCCCGATATCACGAACATAGTTCACAACAATATGGTTTACGGCCTGACCAAAGGCCAGGCCTCGCCGACCAGTCAAAAGGGATTTGTCACTCCGGTACAGGTCAACGGCGTATTCCTCGAACCGTTCAATCCCCTGGCAGTGGCAATCGCGCTGGACGCGGGCTTCGTCGCAAGGGCCTTCGCCGGTGACATCGAGCAGACATCGGACATACTGACAAAAGCCGTCGAATTCAAAGGCTACGCCCTTGTGGATCTTTTTCAGCCGTGCGTCTCATTTAATAAATTGAACACAAACCAGTGGTTCAAAGAACATACGTATTATCTCGAAGACCATGATCCCTCGGACAGACAGAAGGCTTTTGAGAAAGCGACCGAAACCGACCGACTGCCGCTCGGCGTCTTTTACACAAGCCAGCCGAAACCATCTTTCGAAGAAAATGTTGGGATTTATCGGAAAGAACAGGCTCCTTTGCATGAACGCAAGCCGGATACGATTCAATTGCAGGCTCTTATCGACAGCTATAAGACTTTATTATAAAAACCGCACACTAAATTGCTCAATCCGCAAAAAACCCGATACAGACACGAACTAAATACACACATATAAAAGGCGATTGACTTTTTGGGTGAAACGGTCAACAATAGCGGCGAAATTCGTCGCAGGTGACTGTGGGACAAAGGACAATGCCCAAAAGGAAAGGAAAATCAGGCAGCACAATATGAACAACGAGAGAAAGATAGCATACTTTTCCATGGAAGTCGGCCTGGAGTCCGATATGCCCACCTATAGTGGCGGGCTGGGAGTGCTGGCGGGCGATACGATCCGCTCGGCGGCCGAACTAAACGTACCCATGACAGGAGTGACTTTACTACACCGTCACGGATATTTCTATCAGAGACTGGATGAAAACGGCGTTCAGACCCAAGAGCCGGTGCAGTGGGTTATCGAGGATTTTCTTAAGCCGCTGGAACCGATTGTCACCGTCAATATCGAAGACAGGCAGGTCAGATTGGTGGCCTGGCAGTATGATATAAATCCTCTGAATAAAAAAGGCGTGCCGGTCTATTTTCTGGATACGGACATACCGGAAAACAGTGAATGGGACCGTGCCTTGACGGACCATCTCTACGGCGGCGATACGTATTACCGGCTCTGCCAGGAAATTATTCTGGGCATCGGGGGCGTGCGGATGCTTCGGGCGCTCGGGCACGACAAAATCGAGCGTTTTCACATGAACGAAGGCCATGCCGCTTTTCTAACGCTCGAGCTTTTGAAGGAACAGTGCGAGGCGGCGGGAAGAGATTCCATTTCGGACGAGGACATCGAGGCGATGCGCAGCAAGTGCGTCTTCACGACGCATACGCCGGTCCCCGCAGGGCAGGACAAATTTTCCATGGAGAATGTTAAAAAGGCATTGAATAACCATCCCTGCCTCCAGGTAAGTGATTTAATCACCCACGACGGGACTTTGAATATGACCTACCTTGCCTTAACGCTGAGTCACTATGTCAACGGTGTGGCCAAAAAGCACGGTGAAGTGTCCAGCCACATGTACGCCCCGTACCGAATCGATTCGATCACAAACGGAGTGCACGTGAGAACCTGGACATCGCCGCCGTTCCGTGATTTGTTCGATAAGCATATCCCCGGCTGGCGGGAGGATAACTTTAATCTACGGTATGCCCTGAGCATTCCCGGGCAGGAAATATGGGAGGCGCATCAGCAGGCCAAGCGACGGCTGATTCATTACGTCAATCGCGAAACGAACAAAGGGATGGATATAGACGTCTTAACATTGGGTTTCGCCCGGCGGGCGGCGACTTATAAACGGGCCGACCTGCTGCTCAGTGACATCGAGCGGCTTAAAAACGTCTATGCCAAGGCGGGGCCGTTCCAGATTGTGTACGCCGGCAAGGCCCACCCGAAAGACCAGCAGGGTCAAGAGCTGATTCAGCGAATCTTCAAGGCAATTCGTGCCCTGAATTCAGACGTCAAAATAGCGTATCTCGAAAACTACGATATCGAATTGGGCAAGCTTCTGACTTCCGGCGTCGATGTGTGGGTGAATACGCCGATGCCCCCGATGGAGGCTTCCGGCACGAGCGGGATGAAAGCCGCGATGAACGGCGTGCCGTCCCTGAGTATCATGGACGGCTGGTGGATCGAAGGATGTATCGAAGGCATCACGGGATGGGCCATCGGGCGTGACAGTCACGATATCGATACTCAGCGTGACACCGGGAAGGATGCCGCCGACCTGCTGGATAAGCTCGAGAAGACGATTATTCCTCTCTACTATAATCAGCCTGAGCAATTCCGCTGTATCATGTCACATTGTATAGCCCTGAACGGGTCGTTTTTCAACACGCAAAGGATGGTTCAGCAATACGTCCTCAAGGCCTATTTTTCCTAAGAGCGCGGCGGACTTCGGTCTATTGTCGCCGGTTGAAATAGCTTAAGTCCCAACTATCCAGCCACTTGATTGTAAATTCGCCTTCGGAATTAATTATCATGGGCAGCCAGATGTATCGGGAATCGTAAAGACTCGGCGTCCAGCGGTCGGCCATGAAGATATAGCAGCCCGCCTTTCCGGGGACCGGCAGCACACAGGTACCCTGCGAGTGGAAGGTTAATTCCGCATCTTCGCCGATACAGGGATTGCCTTTGGATTCCCAGGGGCCGAGGATATTGTCGGCCACTGCGTAATCCGCGGCGTTGGGCCGCCAGCCTGTACAGCCTGATGTGATAAGATAGTAGCGATTCTTAAACTTGAATGGCGCCGGCGCCTCGCGAGACTTACCCACAAGCACCCTGGCCCACGTCTTGTTTTCGATCATCGGAGTTTCGGGGGCGGTGAATTCGTCGTTGAGCCTGACTATGTACATCGTTGCGTTATCCTCGGAGGCGTAAAAAGTATAGGCGCGGCCGTCGTCATCGACGAAGAGGTTCATGTCGCGATAAGTGCCGCCGAATTCTTTCTGCCTGCAAAAGTCGGCAACCTTATATCCGATATCGTCTTGGACCGGCCTCATGTAATTAAGGAAGGTAAACGGCCCTTCCGGCTTATCGCCGACGGCGATTCCCGCCCTGGCGAAACGATAGCCAATTTGTTCGAGGTGCATCCACATCACATACCTGCCGGAGCGTGGATTGTAGATGACCTTCGGCCTTTCAATGAAAGTCCCGCCACGGATATCCGAGGGCAAGGCGCTGTGCGGCAGCGCAACAGCCTCGTGCTTCCAGTTGTACAAATCTTTCGAGCTATAGCATGAGACGCCGGTTCCTGCTCCAGGCGTCCGGTCTTCGCCGTACCAATAGAACGTATCACCGCGGATAAGAATGCCTCCGCCATGTGCCTGGATGGGATTACCGTCCGTATCCGGCCAGAGTTCGCCGGGAACAAAACGGTCACGTTTTGTCTGTTCCGTTCGAGGATTCCCCAAAACCGTACCGGACCTTTGTTCATCAACAGTCTGACCAATCGTCGCGATAAATATGATTAAGCATGTAATTAATTTCATTTTCTCAACCCTTTAGAAGTAGCAAAACGGAATCTTTTCAAATGTCCAACATCTCTATATTAAATATTATCTGCCGAAAAAAGCTGACATAAAAATAAACATTTTTGCTTGTTTTCTTTCTGAAATCGCAAGTTTTTGGGAAATTTTTCAAAATCTTCAAGACAAATTACCGTCACGAGCGTCTATATATAAAAGAACAGGTATAAATGAACTTTAACGGCAAAGGATCCCACGATGGATTCACAGGATATAATCAGAACATCTTGCAAGGCCAAGAACGAAACCGAGGCCTTCATCAATAGCCACCTTAACGACCGCGCCAAGGGCTGGCCGAAGCTCTGCCTTTGCCGTTCCACCAATACCTGGTCCGGCCAAAAGCGACAACCCCAAAAAGCTGGCAGCTATAATTAATTCCAGCCGCCGCGAACATTCCCCGGTAATAAACAATAAATAAGTACGTGCTTTGGCTTGCCGGAACGCAGCGTAAGTCGCCGATTCAACGATTAAGAATTCTGCAAACTATGTAAATAATCGATGAAGTTACCCCAAGCAGGAAAAAGACATTCAGTGACATAATACTCAGACGCTGACGAAAAAGCCAACGGTCGCGAGTCCGGAAAAGCTTGTCACGGCGCTGCTTGTCCTCTGCCTGCAAGGCTGATGCACGAAAATAACTGCGTTTCATATCAGCGTACAGGCCAACAAGACCGGCGAAAACAGCAATACCGGTGGCGGATAGTCCCACTATAGCCGAGATGGTTTGTATCCCGGGTTTTGCCGCATCTTCAGTCGCCGTTAATGCGATGAAATACACAGCCAGCAGACCCGTAGAGAATGACAGAAGAAGCTTGTGTAGTTGTTGCGAGGATTCGCGAGCACGGGCGTGGAAAATCTCTGCAAGCTTCTCATCGTCGGACTTCTTCTGATTCGGCGGCTCCTGTATGTTCGGCTCATCATTCATATACCATTCCCTTTCACTGCCGTACTAATGTCAAAAATGACGATATTACTCCTGTTTTGCAATACTGCAGGTCCTGTGGCTTCTGAGTAATCAACATTCAACCACGTTGTCTGCTGCGCCTGCGGCGGCGCTGTTTTTGTTTTCGAATCTTGTCCGCCTTTAACGCCGCCGGACTTTTGCCGGCCAACTGCTCATGCTCGAGCAGCTCGCACAACCGCTTCCGGGCGTAGTAGCGATTCAGTCCCTGCGAGCGCTGCCGCTGCATCTTGACTTCGAGGCCGCTCGGCAAATGTTTCAGATAAACACAACTGGCCGTTTTATTAACTTTCTGCCCACCCGGCCCGGACGAACGAACATATCTTTCCTGAGTGTCCTGCTCGCGCAGTCCCAGCCGGGCCATTCTGGCCTCAAGCTCCTGCTGCTTTTTCTGTGTTACTCCAAAATTCATTCCTGTAGCCGCCTTTGCTGCGCAATCTACAACAGCGAAACGCCGTTCACAAGAAAAAAACGCCTGCCAAAATTCATCTTTGACAACAGAGAGTAAATACTATATAAATCACCGAAATTGAACCTGTAGTGAATCTTTCCGAGGGATGGGACAACGAATCGATACGAAAATATTGAAACAGTCGAGCAATTACAGGAAAGGAAGAACTGATGAATCAGGAAAAGCGCCCGGGCGGCTTGACGGCCCTTGCAGTGATTAATTTTGTATTTTTCGGTTTTGGTTCCATAGGGCTGTTATTCTTTGCCGCTTCTTTTGCGTTGATAGGAATGATACCCACCGACCAGATGGAAGAAGCTCAAAGAACTCAGATTGAAGTTTTTCAGGAAATGGGGCTTCCTCTGTTCATCTTTGTCTTTGTCCTTTCAATCATATCCAATGTGCTTTTACTCCTGTCGGGAATCGGCTATATCAAGCAGAAAAAGGTTATGGGCTGGATGCTTGGTAATGCTTACGGCATCTTTTCCGTAGTCAGCAGTATAGTCTCCGGGCTGATGTTCGCCCCAGAGCTGGGAGGAGGTTTCAATATAATGTCAATTGTCGGTCTGATATATCCGGCGCTGACGCTTATCCTCTTGAATACTACCTTTAAGGACGACCTGACAAACTAAAGCCGGCTTATCGGGGACACAATGTAATATGAACCTGAAAACGCTCACGTTCGAACATATGCATCTTATCAGCCTGTACTGGAGCAAATATGCGATCCGCAGCGGTGCCGGGCTGGTCTATCTGCTGGTCGCGCTGGTCTTCGGTCTGAGCGTGGCCCATATTCTTATCATGCCCGTCGAGCAGTTGATAATCCAGCAGGAGCGTGAAATGGGCCACACCGATCCCCAAATCGTCAGGACCACAATTATCAATATCGGCCAGCCAATCACCCAGTGGATACTGGGACAAAAAACCTTCAAGGAAATCATCGAGCAAAACGCCGCACAGCAAAGAGCCTATATAAACAATCCGAATGGTACCCCAGCGCCCGGAGAGGAACTAAACGATTCCGATTTCGATCCGTGGACGAAGTTTTTGCTCGAGGAAAAACCGGCTCTGTTATCGGCGATTTTTTTAGTGCTGCTGTTCGGCATGCCTTTCGTCATTTCCTTTCTGGCATACAACCAGGTCAGCGGTGACATCCAGAGTCACGGCCTGCGCTATCTTCTGTTGCGAACCGAACGAAGCAATATCTATTTCGGCCGTTTCATCGGGACCGTCTTATTTTCCACCGTGGTTATGGCGATAATTGTCGCCACGATTACTCTTTATCTCGGGGCCAAGACCAGAATCTATCCGGCAATGGCGCTAATTGGCTGGGCGGCGTGGGGATTTCTGGCGCTTTCGGTTCTCATGGTGCCGTATATCGCCGTCTGTTCGATGATTTCCGCAACCGTGGATTCGCCTTTTCTTTCACTGGTCCTGGCCAAGGTGATAATCGCCGGAACACTGATCCTGGCTCTCGCGGGCAGTATTGCATGGAAACCGGCCAAATATCTTTTGTATGCCCTGCCGTGGGGCTGGCAATCTCACCTACTCCATCCGTCACCGATGCACTGGCTTAGTGCGGCCGTGGCGTGCCTGGTTTATGCGGCTGTTTTCCTGATGGCGGGATATTACCGTTTCGAGAAACGTGATACATAGGCTTGAAAATGAACCATGTAGTTTCCATAAAAGGATTATCGAAAAGATTCGGGCGCATCCAGGCCCTCAATAATGTCACCTTCGATGTGCCGGTCAATTCCATTTTCGGCCTGCTCGGACCGAACGGCGCCGGCAAGACCACGCTGTTTTCCATCGTCGCCGATTTCCTTAAGGCCGATGCCGGAACGGTCGAGGTCCTCGATATCGATACGCAGTACATTTCCCGCCTGCAGGGACGCCTTAGCATTCTGCCGCAGGATGCGCAGTTCCAGCGCAACGTACCCATTCTGGATCAACTCGTTTTTTTCCGGCTCCTGGCCGGCCGCACGACACAGCAGGCGCGGGATGAAGTCATACAAAGCTTCGAGCTGGTAGGACTCAAATCGGTAGCCAAAAGGCGGGTGGGCAGCCTGTCACACGGCATGATCAAACGGCTGGGAATCGCCCAGGCGTTTCTCGGCCATCCGGAAGTAATTCTTCTCGACGAGCCGACATCGGGACTCGACCCGGCAAACGCCAGGCAGATTCGGGATTTGATCAAACAGTTACAGCAGCGAGCAACAATCGTCGTCAGCTCCCACAACTTAGGTGAGGTACAGGAGCTGTGCGACCACGTGGCGATTTTGAATCACGGCAATCTTGTGTTGACCGGCTCAGTAGATGAGATAACGCGAGCGGACAGGGAATATAACCTCTGCCTGTCACGAACTCTGCAAAATAATGAGCTTGAAAAACTCAATTCAATCCGGGGCGTTCGCAGCATAAAAATGCTCCCGCAAACCGGCAAAAGTTCGGCCAAAGGTTCGGCGGAATATCTGATTACACTAAATCTCTCCGAAGATAAAATCAATCAGGACACTGTTATCACCGCTATCCTGCGATGCGTTCTGGATATGGACATCGCACCCCGTAAATTGGCCGAAGGCCGCTCTCTGGAAACGCAATTCCTGGAAGTCACCGGCGGTGAAACCGAAGATTCATAACCACCAGCCCCCTTAGCAACGATTGACGACAGATGATATTTCGTCCACTACACTCGCACAGTGGCTGCTAACCGTTTGCCTGTAATTAAATGATGCTTTATAGTCTATGGCAGGTTATCGAGATCAGCAAGATCGTGGTGTCTGCCGGAGGCCTTTTTATTAATTTTCAGATGGTCCAGGCTGATCAAATTCGCTTGCACACCATCCAGTTCAGTAACAACTTTTTCGACGTAGCACTCGCTAAAATCAACACCGGAAATGGACGTTGAGATTTCTATTCTGACAGGCGGCACACCGAGACGGATTATTTGCCATTCCTTCAAAAACAATTCAGTGGATAAATCAGGAAGGTCAAAACCAAATTCTTTCAGTACCGTGACAATCTTTTCTGCATTGGCGGGATTCATTGCTATCCAAATGTCCATATCTGCGGTGGCTCTCGGATAACCGAAGTAACCGACCGCATATCCGCCGATTAGGAGGTACTCGACTTTACGAGCGTTGAGCAATCTCAAGAACTCTTTGAAGTCTTGTGGTAGATGGATCGTAGCCATAGATAATTTGCCGCATCAATTCGACGGCCTGCAAGCGTTCGGCGGGCGTTTTGGACAGCCAGTAGGATTTCTCATCCGATTTGCCGAAGGCCGAGCCTGCCGAAAAGGCCGTCCTTTGCACTTTTGGAAAAACAATTTTTGCCATACAACAATCATACCATAAAAAGAATGCTAAGTAAAGATAACTTCCCTTATTTCATTCATTAAACGGCTGCGATTAATCGAATAAACTACAGCTATCTTATCCTGTACAAACCAGCACCGTGGAAGGGGATCTGAGCGGTGAATTCATCCGTAAAAACACCGAGGTCCCTTTTGGCCCACAGGTCCCTTACGGAGCATTGTCCGGACAGACCGATTTCCTTGAATGTCACCTTAATCGGCTCGGTCTTCGCCGTGCCGGTGCCGGGATCGTGCGTATTGAACAGTGCGAGATATTTTTCACCGGTATTGGGCACATCGGCTACCCATGCGATATGTCCCTGCCGGTTAAACAGCTCTTTGTTATTCATGCTTTTCTGATTTACGGCCAGGACCTCTTCGTTGGTGATTAGTGACAGCGTAAAATCGTCATTGCTGGGCAAATCTCCACCGAACATCAAAGGCGAGCGGAAAATGGACCACAGTGACATTAGCGTATATTGCTCGTCCGGAGTCAGGCGCGTTCTGCGGTCGTTACCCCTTTCGCCGCGAATACTGATTCTTCCCAAAGGCAGCATATCCGCATCCGGCCAGTGACCGGGTCCGACGTAGGGCACCCAGTTCTTGCACCTCTCGAACATCTCGACGATATCTTGCCATCTGTCCCAGAAATCATTAGAAATCCGCCAGAGATTCGCATTCTGCGCGACATGGTCGGCCGCATTCAACGGAGTGGCCCCCGGCGAGGTGCTCAGGACGATGGGTCGGCCGCATTTATCGATGGCTTTGCGAATTAGCTCGATCTCCTCCCGGTGATACGGACTCGAGAGGTCATCGACCTTGACATAGTCAACATTCCACGAGGCGTAAAGCTGGAATATCGAGTCATAGTATGCCTGGGCGCCTTCTTTTTTGGCATCGATGGTGTACATGTCCCTGAGCCACCGGCACTGCATACGCGGGCTGTAAATATCGGCGGCGCGGGCACTACTGCCGTAAATGCGCGTATTGGTTTTGACGGCCAGAACCGGAATGCCCCGCATGATATGAATACCGAATTTCAAACCTTTTTCATGGATGTAGTCGGCTAAGGGTCTGAATCCTTTTTCTTCGGCAGCCGATGGAAACCTATTCTCGGCCGGCATAAAACGCCCGAATTCGTCCATTACGTATTTAGGGTTCCGCTGGTTGTAGCCGTGGGCCTTCGTGTTTTCAACGAACCAGCGGATATCGACGACTACATACTCCCAGCCGTATTGCTTGAGATGTTCGGCCATATAATCGGCATTGGCTTTGACTTCCTGCTCGGTAACGGTAGGGCCGTAGCAGTCCCAGCTATTCCAGCCCATCGGCGGAGTCTTGGCCCAGAACCAGAATTGCTTTTCACCGTAATCTGCACGAGACAAACCGACAAAACCGAGCACAACCGCGCATAATACAAACTTTGTGAGTTTCATAATGCTTCCTTTCCATCCAAAGTATTAGCTGTCCGGCAAATTCACCGGCCAAAAGATAGATTTCCCCTTCGAGGAACCTGTTCTTTCCCATTATACCGCGTTCGTGCCGAAACGCAATTTTTTGTCCTAAATCAAATCACAGTCCGCAATGAAAAAATCCGGAGGAAAAAAATTTGGAAAAAAGAGATTGATTTACGAATCAATAGTCCGATAATAGTAATTATAACGGATTTGGCACTTACTAATGCCTACATAAGGACTACAGGAAGTAATATTAAGGAAAGCATCCATGGAGGGATCGATTAAGGATGCCGGTTCCCACGGAACGGGAAGGCGAAAGTATTGGAAATCGTCTGGAAACTGGCTGCGAAACAGGCTTGGCGAGAGAAATCTTATCCCTGTGGCACCAGGTCTGTTCGCAGTTTTTTTGTTTCGCAATCATCTCTTCAAAGAATTCTGCCGGTCAATACGGTTCGCCGCAGCAGTTTCATTCAAAAAACCCTGTATTCTATTTTTTGTCGGTTTATTTTTGATTTTACCGGCAGAGAAAGTCAGAGCCGTCCCCATCCGTGAGAACAATCTTAACTGCACCCGGTACGGCATAGAAAGCAGCAGGGCGGGTTGGGACCTGTACGGATATAACTTGGTCGGTCTGACTTGTACGGCACGGGTGTACGGCAGTTTCAACGAAGGTGACAACATCGAATGGATATATTACGCCCTGGAGAATCAATACGCTTTTCTCGATGACACCTTATACAGAATAACAGGCGGCTGTTATTTGTTGGGATCGGTGTGCTATCCGCTCTGGCACGGTTTTCGATATTATTCCTGTCTCGGGGATTCGGACAGAGAGATTATCTATATTTCAGGAAACTCCGCAACATATATAGATAATGCTCAATCCGGCGATGTAACTGCTTTAGAAGCACTGGACGGAGAGACCGGACGGGGACATTCTCTTGCGGATTTACGTAAAATGCCCGGACGGACTTATCCCGGAAACGGATACAACCAGAATACCGAAACAGTTCCGGAACTTTCCTCACTCACATTATTCGGATTAGCAGCGTTACAAATCCTGAGGTTAAAAAATCGGTGGGAAATTAAAAGAGGGGATTAATCGGAATCTTTAACGGCTTCCAGGGCGGCACACTTATCATCGATAAAAACAAAAACATCGGCAAGTCCGGCAACAACAAAAATACACTTGGTAACCGTACTCATACCACAGAGAATCAACCGGCGACCTTTATCCTGAAGGAGACTGCGTAGTATCAGCAGGTTGCTGATGTTCGACGAATTTATTATCTCGACTTTGGAAAAATCTACAATTACATCACAATCGTTCTTTTCAGTGACAATGTCGTTCAGAGCTTTAAGCTCGTCGCCCATCTGTATTCCCTCAGAGGGCAATTCAGTGTAAATAACGTTTTCCAACTGGTCTTGAATTCCCATATTCACGGACCTTCCTAACAGCCGAATATATTCCATTATTACGTACTCAACGATTCTATCGGAATAAATCCCTCCCGGATTAAGTAAAAAAGCCGAAAATTTATACCAGAATGCCAGCTTGAAGCCCCTAATACCACAGACTCGATAAAATCCGCAAGCACCTGCCTGTTAAATCTTTATAGGATGGATATGTCTTTGTTGGATTACTTTTTCTGTGCCGGATGTAAATGTACGACACGGAAATTTTCCATCATAAGGTGGTTCTGGACAGTCCTTAATCCGAAATGACCCCTGTTATAGGGCCGGGGGTCTTCGTAGCGGAAAAGGCGCTCGCCGTCACGCCAATATTCCACGATATTCCCGCAGCGTATCAATTGAATATGATATTTATAGTTTGGCGTAATCAGATGCGGGCCATCGGCATATTCGCCGAGCAGTTCACGGTTGCCGTTGTTATACCGGCGAAATCGCGTCGTTGTGTTCGTATTTCCGCCGTAACCGACATAATACAGATTCAGATTATGGTATCGCTCGAAAACACCGGCGCGCTGCTCGCTTGCGGCGAAAAGATTCTCCGGGTGACATGGATCGGTGACCATCCAGAAACAGTTCAAGTCGCTGACCCTGTCGTTCGGCCCGCCATTATCGACGACAGTGACATCGTACTCGATCATGACATTGCCCTGAAGCCACGGTTTTAACCAGAGAGTCGTGCCAACAGGCGTGTCCAGATTCATCCGCCCACCGATAATTTCGGGCTGCCGGCCTTCGGCGAGCCAGTTCGACAAATCGCCCGAGAAATCATCTGAGAAAAGAACTTCCCCGACAGTATAGTCGGTTTCATTATTACCGGCCGGACGGGGAGACCGTGTACAGGATGCAGATAATAGCAAAAAAAACAGCAGAAAAATTTGTGAAAATCTATACATTTTTTCCCGAACTACTTTTATTAACAAACCTCTTTCTCGAACACATGCAGATTTTATTTGCCCGTATATACAAAAAGCGAACATTCCGCTGGTATATTACATCAGAGCACAGCACTCGTCAAGACTTAGGCGGGACATACCGTTTCGAAGATGTGGACTCTTCCGAAATCAAAAGACTTTCCGTGCTTGCACACTAAAAAAGTTATGTTAAAATACCCGTGGTTAGTTCAGTTCAATTAAATGTCCTGAATATTTTATTACCTGATATAAGAAATAGAATGTATGTACCGCTGACCAGAATCCAAAAGCTCATCGGCCGGAGAATGTTAAAATCCAAGCTGAGCAAGCCATGCTGCTATATGGAGACGAAAGCCGATGTCACCGAGCTGATGGCCATTCGCCCCAGACTCAGAAAATCGCTGGGCATCAAGATTACCACAAATACATTTTACATTCACGCTCTTGCCGTGGCGGTTCAGGAATATCCCCTTATGGCGGGCAGGCTGAGCGGCGAAAATATCGAAATTGCCGACCATGTCAACGTCGGTTTCGCCGTCAATGCCCCGCAGGGCCTTGTTGTGCCTGTTATTAAGGACGCCGGAAAAAAAACTCTGCCCGAAATAGCACTGGAGGAAAAACTGCTTACCGACAAGGCGCGTGACAACCAACTGAGCCTCGAAGATATCGAAGGCGAAACAGTTGCGCTGAGCAACCTCGGCGTGTACGGTATCGATTCCTTTTTCGGTATTGTGCCGCCGCCGGCCAACACCATCTTAGCTGTGGGAAATATCATAAGAACGGTTGTCCCCGTGGACGGCAGTCCGTCGGTTCGCAAAATGACCAGCCTGGCACTATCGGTCGACACCAAGGAAATCACCGAGGTCTATGCGGCACGTTTCCTGCATTTCATAAAGGACCTTCTCCAGAATCCAACTCATCTTGATTAATTTTTACAGGAGCTTCAAAGATGAATAAATACCCAAGAATTTTACTTACCAGTTTCCTGGTCACAGCGGCGTTAACCTGTACGATTTCAGCGACCCAAAAAACCAAACAATCCACCGAGCTGCTCTGGCCAAACGGCGCTCCAGGCGCCAAAGGCAACAAAGACGGTGACAAACCCACACTGACGATTTGCCTGCCGGTCAAAGAGACCGCCACCGGTACGGCGATAGTGATTTGTCCCGGCGGCGGATATGGGCACCTGTCGATGGATCGCGAGGGACAACAAATCGCCGATTGGCTCAACTCGATCGGCGTGGCCGGTTTTATTTTGAAGTATCGCCACGGCGGCGTAGGTTACGGCCATCCGGCTCCGCTGCAGGACGCCCAGAGGGCTGTCAGAGTCGTCAGGAGCCGCGCTGAAGAATGGGGCCTCAATCCACAGCGAATCGGGATTATGGGATTTTCCGCCGGGGGACATCTGGCCTCGAGTGCTGGCACCCATTTTCAAAATAATTACTACGATCCGAAAGACTCGATTGATAAGGTGAGCTGCCGGCCCGATTTTATGATACTCCTTTACCCGGTGATTACCCTGGACGATACTTACACCCACGGCGGCTCCAAGCGAAATTTATTAGGGCAAAATCCCGACCAAAAACTCGTCGAGAATCTTTCCAACGAAAAGCAGGTGACAGACAAAACGCCACCTACGTTTTTAGTTCATTCCAATCAGGACACAACGGTACCGGCGGAAAACAGCATATTTTTCTATCTCGCTCTCCGCAAAGCCGGTGTCCCGGCGGAAATGCACATCTACCAAAACGGCTCACACGGCACAGCCATCGAGAAAAAGTTCGGAGTCATCTCAACATGGCCCGAACGCTGCGCCGAGTGGATGAAAGTCCGCGGACTCCTGAATCGGTAGTTAGTTTATGGCGTTACGGCTTGATTGTAGATTTTAACATCGCTGATTCCGCCGGTGAAGAATCTGCCGGACTAACGAGATTTAACGGGATTATTTTGTCTTTTAAAACACTTGATTTTCGTTATGAGCGGTTGTATTTTAACTTTTTCTGAAAAACGCGTCAAATTGAGATTTTAGGAATAATGAAACGGCGGTAAAATTAAAACTATAATATGCAAAGCGAGCTTTTCAAAAATTATATAAGTGAGATAAATAAAGCCTATCTTAGAGGAGATTCAACTGAACATACACATCGGCCAACTTTAAAGGTTTTAATAGAGGGAATTAAACAAAATATAACTGCAACTAATGAGCCTAAGAAAATAGACTGTGGCGCTCCGGATTTCTCAGTTTCTATCAGAAAAAGAAAAATTGACCAGACTATTGGTTATATTGAGTGTAAGGATATTGGAAAGGATTTGGCAAAAGAAGCCAAAAGCGAACAGATTAAAGACCGCTATCTTAAAAGTTTCGATAATTTCATTCTTACAGATTATATTGATTTTCATCTATATCTAAATGGCGAGAAAAACCTATCTTTTAAACTCGCCGAAGAATCAGGAGGAAAATTCACAACCACACCAGAAAGAATTGAAAAAGTCTCATTACTTATAAGGCTTTTTCTCGACCACGAGCCACAAAGAATAACTACTGCAAAAAACCTTTCAATAAAAATGGCAGGCATCGCAAAATTATTGCGAGAAATCATACAAAATACTTTTTCCGCCGAACAGCAAACAGGTACTTTACATTCACAGTTCGAGGCATTTAAGGAAGTCCTGCTGCATGATTTAACTGAAGAGCAATTCGCCGATATGTACGCTCAGACTATCTGTTACGGCCTTTTTAGTGCGCGTTGCCACATTGATGATATTATTCTTTACGGCAAAGATCCTCACGCTGTTTTTCACGGTATAGATGAAAAAAGTAAGAAGTTTTCCCGTGATTCTGCAGCATATCTTCTTCCTAAAACAAATCCTTTCTTACGTAAAACTTTTAATCACATTGCAGGTCCTGATCTTGATGACAGAATCGCCTGGCTTGTGGATGACCTTGTTGAACTTCTGCGCCACTGTGATATGGGTACGATTCTTAAAGATTTCGCCCGTCATACGGGACGAAAAGATCCGGTCGTCCACTTCTACGAAACCTTTCTTTCTGAATATGATAAAAAGTTAAAGAAAACACGCGGAGTTTATTATACCCCCGATGAAGTTGTCTCTTATATTGTCCGCAGTGTCGATATACTCCTTAAAGAAAAATTTGGCCTAAAACGAGGCCTTGCAGATGATTCAAGAATCAAAAACACAAAACAGCATAAACTTCTAATTCTCGATCCTGCTGTTGGTACCGGAACGTTTCTCTTTGAGGTCATCAATCAGATACAAGGTAAATTCAAACGCCAGAAAGGAACTTGGTCATCATACGTCAAAGACCACCTCCTACCACGTATCTTTGGTTTCGAGCTTATGATGGCTCCTTATACTATCTGTCACATGAAGCTTGGTCTTGAACTTGCTGAAACAGGTTATGAATTCGATTCTGACGACCGCCTCGGCGTCTATCTGACGAATACTCTCGAAGAAGCAGAAGAAAAAGCAAAATCACTCTTTGCCCAATGGATAGCTGAAGAAGCAAGAGAAGCTAACGAAATAAAAAGAATTTTGCCTATAATGGTTGTTAGTGGTAATCCACCTTATGCTGGTCACTCTGAAAATAAAAGTTGGATGATTGATGAAAAAGGAAAAAAGATTCCAAACTTCATAGGAAGGTTGCTTAAAGATTATTATCAAGTAGATGGTAAGCCCCTCGGAGAAAAAAATCCAAAATGGCTACAAGACGATTATGTAAAGTTTATCCGTTTTGGTCAGCATCGTATTGAAAAGACTGGCATTGGCATCCTTGCTCTAATAACAAATCACAGTTATCTCGACAATCCGACTTTTCGAGGTATGCGCCAGTCTCTTATGAAGACTTTCGATGAAATATATGTCCTTGACTTACATGGCAATCAAAAGAAAAAAGAGACATGTCCTGATGGCTCAAGGGATGTGAACGTTTTCGATATCCAACAGGGAGTAGCAATTTCCATATTTGTTAAAACTTCTTATGATAGTAAACCAGCAATAGTTTATCATTCAGATTTGTTCGGCCAAAGAAAAATAAAATATGATTGGCTTTTAGCAAATGATATTAGAAAAACTAGTTGGAAAGAAATCGCTCCAGTTACACCACACTACTTATTCAAGACAACTAATACCACGCTAGAAAAGGAGTACAATAAATATGAAAGCATATGCAATGTAATGCATACTAATGTTTTAGGATTTCAGAGCCATAGAGACCACTTCGCAATTGGCTTTAGTAGTGATGATATCAACAATCGTATACGTGATATGCGTGATATTAAAATAGAAGATGAGGAGCTGTGCGTGAAATATAATCTTAAAGATAATAGGGATTGGAAATTAAATGCTGCTCGTCAAAAATTATTGAAAGACAACGCGTGGAGAGACAGAATTCTAAGTATTTGGTATAGGCCATTTGATAGAAGGCATTGTTATTATAGCGATGTAACGATGGACTATCCCAGGAGAGAGCTTATCGATCACGTTGTTGGTCGAGAAAATATATGCCTTAATTTAGTGCGACAGACTAAGGTTAGCACGTGGCGCCATGCTGTAGTGTCAAATACTCCGACACCAGCCTTATTTGTAGAAGTAAAAGATGGATCTTCAGTTTTCCCTTTATACTTGTATAAGGATGGAAAAAAAGATGAATTATTTGATCAGAGCGAATGGGAATTCGACAAAATTAATAGGGTACCAAATTTAAGTAAACAATTTGTTACATCTTTATGTCATAAAACAAAATTCGAATTTATAAGTACTGGTCACGGGAATATGCATAGCACATTCGGACCAGAGGATGTGTTAAATTATATCTACAGTATTTTCTATTCGTCTGAGTATCGGGAAAAATATTCACAATTTTTGAAAATTGACTTTCCTCGAATTCCAATACCTTCAAATAAGGAACTCTTCAAGAAGTTGTGTAAAGTCGGTTCTGAACTTACAAAATTACATTTAATGGAATCTGAAATTCTGGAAGATGACAAACTATTACCAGCCTTTGATATAGAAGGCTCTAATATAGTTGAAAAAGGCTATCCTAAATATATCGCCTATGCAGACAAACCTCAAAATGGCAAGGTTTATATAAATAAGGGCCAGTACTTTGAAGGGATCGCTCCAGATATTTGGGATTTTTATATCGGCGGCTACCAAGTCTGTGAAAAATGGCTAAAGGACAGAAGGCAAAGGAACTTGTCTGCTGATGATATTCGACATTACGAGAAGATAACTGTCGCATTGGAAGAAACAATACGATTGATGAAACAGATTGACGAAATAATAAGCACACACGGCGGCTGGCCAATAAAATAGGGGGATATCATACCCAGGGGGGATTTGAGGTATTCGGTAAATTTTTCAATATGAGTGGCGAGTCATGGACATTTTCGCCGAAAATCGGGGATTTTGGTTGTATTAAGGCGGAAATTCTATAATATAGTTCTTAGTTTTGAATTTTGAGTTTTAAGTTATTTATGGGGGAACAAACTTGCCCTGAGCGGAGTCGAACGGGCCGTGGTAAAAAAATGCAAAACGAACCCAATTTTAAAAAGACACAAGACAACAGATACAAGACCCAAGGAAAGGAAGTTGAAAAAACAAAGCCAATTTAGGTTGGACTTAAATCGGCATAAGCTCTTTCATTACAACTAAATATGGCAAATCCGGCATCGTATGAGACTACGCCGGGACAAGAAAACGAACCCAATTCAATACACTCGAACACATGTTATTCAAGTGGCCTAAATCGCCCCCGGATATGAGATTAAACGATTTTAATATTGCTGCTGGTCGGAATTGGGCTGGTTTGGATCGGTTGTAGTTTCCGTGAATTCCGCCGGTGCTTGAGATTCTGTCGGCTGGATTTCTTTGATTTCAATCGGCGGTTCTTCACGCGGCTGTTCAGTATCGTCAGAAGACTCAACCTGATTTATATCAATGTAAGCAGGTTCCGCCGACTGGGATTCCTGTGAATCGGATTGCTCCTGAACCTGCTCGGTGGGGGCATTTTCCAAAGAGCCGTCTGCTGTGTCTTGCGATGCAAGCTCGATCTGCGGGACGGATTCCGCATGCTCCGAGGCGTAAGCCTCCTGGTATTGGGCGTGCAGGTATTCGGCGACTTTTTTATAGTCCTCGGCACCGTTGCAATTCGGTTCGTATTCGAAGATTGTTTTGCCGTAACTGGGCGCCTCGGCGAGCTTGATATTTCTCCGGATAAAAACAGGTATCATCTGAGCCTCGGCCCAGGCGCTGTTGGTCCCCCGTGCGTTATTGAGAAACTGTTCGATGTCGGCCTTGACCTCGTTGGGAAGCGAAGCCCTGCTGTCGAACATGCACAGCAAAACCCCTTTGACCCTCAGGTCCGTATTTATCCTCCTGTTGACAAGCTCGATTGTCTGCAACAGCTTGCCGAATCCCTGCAGGGCCAGGAAATGCGGCTGAAGAGGGATTAAAACCTCTTCGGCAGCGGCGAGGGCGTTAAGAGTAAGCAATCCGAGCGAAGGGGCGCAATCTATCAGACAATAGTCGAAATTTTCCCCGCTGGCTTCCATTGCCTCCCGCAGAATCGTCTCTCTTCCGACCACGCTGACCAGCTCGCTCTCGGCGCCGACAAGGTCGATATTCGCCGGCAGCAGCCACAAATTAGGACGTACCATCAGGATTTCGCCGTCAAAACCGGCCGATTGCGTCAGAACTTTATATGAGCCGGACTCGATTTTCTGCGGCTCGAGACCGAGATGAATTGTCAGATGTGCCTGAGGATCAAGGTCAATAACGACGACCTTCGCACCGGCGACGGCAAGGGCCGCGGCAATATTAGTCACTGTCGTGGTCTTGCCCACACCTCCCTTTTGATTTAATACTGCGATCGTCTTCATTTCGATCCTCGATCCTTAATCCTTATATTACGAGCACCGGGGCTGCGGTGTCAAGAAAGAGTTACTCACCAGCGAAACTTTTTTCATCCGGTTTTTTTTTCAGGATGGCGTCGAGCACTCCGTTAACAAATGCGGGGGACTTGTCGGTACTGAATTTTTTAGCAAGCTCGATGGCCTCATTAATAATAACTTTCGCCGGGATATCGGGGCAGAATTTCAACTGAAACACGGACAATCTCAGAATACTCCTGTCCACAGGCGAAAGCCTTGAGAACTCCCACTTAATCGTCGAGTCCGCAATAAACTCGTCGCACTGTTTCAGATTGTCCCAGGTCCCTTTTGTCCACTCCGAGGCAAGCTTCCTTACAAAATTGTCCGTATCCGATTCCAAAAAGAACTTCTCCAAGTGCCCGAGTATATCTTCGCCCTGAACATCAAGCTGATATAACGCCTGCATAGCAAGCTCTCTGGCCCTTGTTCTTTTATCAAAGTTCATTGTTCGTTGTTCGCAGGGTAGGCTCTGCCCACCAGCTATAAAGCTGTGTGCTATATCTGTTCCATCACATTTGCCATTTCCATGGCCGTTCGTGCCGCGTCCGCGCCGGCATTACCCATCTTGGTTCCGGCTCTTTCGACCGCCTGCTCGAAAGTCTCACAAGTCAGGACGCCGAAAATCGCCGGTGTCGCCGAATCGTAGTTGATTTGCCCGATCCCCCGAACTACCTGCTGGCAGACGTAATCGTAATGGGCGGTCTGGCCACGTATTACAGCACCGAGGCAAATGACCGCGGCATATTTGCCGCTATTGGCGAGCTTCCTGGCGGCCTGAGTAATCTCGCAAGAACCCGGCACCCAAACAACGAATATCTGTTCGTCGGAAGCGCCATGACGCTGGAGGCAATCTATCGCACCGCCGAGCAGTTTCGAAGTTATAAATTCGTTAAACCTGCTCACTACAACGGCATAATTGCCCTTACCGGCTGTGATCTGGCCCTTTATTTCTTTAATCATATCTTAATATCTCCAAGGTTAATAGCGGCCGTTTAATAGTGGTACATTATAAGACTATCAACAGCGACTTTCCAGAAAAACAGTCCGGCACAAAAAATGCTCCGGCTTAATACGTTTTGTTTTCTGACGGTAACCAGCCGGTTTATAAGAGCTTATAAACCAACTGTCAAGTAAAAATTTGCCGCCGAATAAAAGCCCGTCCTACACCCGAAAACTGCTAAGGCAACGCCGCTTTATGGGCGATAAAGCCGTTGGTAACTGCGTATATACCCTATGAACAGACTCTAAATAAGGTAAAAATATGCTTTTCGACGACATGGAATTTGGCTCCTTTGACAAGGCCGAGCGCACGGCACGCAAAGCTCACGAGCTGTATGAAGACGGCAAAATGTCCCAGGCACTCGACGCACTGGATTCGGCCCTCGAGATAAATCCATCGAACGGCTCATGGCATTTCAATAAAGCGCTTACCCTGGACGCCATAGACCGGTTTGAAGATGCGATCAATGAATATGAAATCGCCCTGCAGTATAATCCGAGCGATCTGGAGATATTAAATTCTCTCGCAGTTGATTACACGCGCACGGGCCAATACGATCTGGCTATCAGCACTTTCGAGCACATTCAAGAGCTTGATCCTGAGTTCGAGCCGTGCTACTGCAACCGAATTATCACCTATACGGAAATGGGCCTGCACGATCTGGCCGAGCAGATGTTCTATCTTGCCCAGCAGATCAAGCCCACTTGTGGATTATGTTATTATAATATCGGCAACAGTCTTTTTGCCCGGAGAGAATATGCAAAAGCAATCCGCTGCTGGCTTCGGACGGCCGAACTCGAACCGAGTCATCCGCAAATCAACTATCGAATCGCTCAGGCTTCCTGGTTCGATGGTGACCGTGAAACGGCAAAGGAATATTTCCTTACCGAAATACGTCAGAATCCGGGCGACCTCGACGTGATTTTCGATTTCGGACTATTTCTGCTCGAGTCGGGGGATACGGAATCGGCGAAGGAAAAGTTCAATCGGATTCTCGAGTTCAATCCAAATTTCGCAGCCGCGATGTTCTACCTCGGGGAGATTGCTTTCAGTAACGGTGATTATAACAGGGCCGTGGAGCTATACGAACAAACTCTCGATACGGACGATACCATACAGGGGCCGCGATACAGACTGGCCCAGATCGCCTTAATGACGGAAGAAAAAACACGGGCGAGGTCCTACCTTGTTTCGGAATTGAAGCTGGCTTTGGAGGATGCGAACACATTAGTTTCGATGGGTTCGATGTTTTTGACGATAGGCGACCTGGGCTGCGCGACACACTGCCTGCTGAGGGCGATTGACATTGATTCGGCCAATGCGGACGCCTATTATTACTTGGGTCTGACCAGCACCTTAAAAGGGGAGCTGGAAGAAGCGGCGGAACTTTTCGGTCATACGCTCGATATTCAAAGCGAACATATTGGCGCCTTAAGAGATTCGGCCTTCGTGTATCTGACTATGGGCAAATTAAACGATGCGACAAAGAGAATCAACAGAGCACGTTCCCTGACGAGCGAGAGCATGGAAATTAATGCCCTCGACCGTCAAATCCGCCTGGCGAAGCAGACAGAGCGAATCAGACACGTCCTGTCTCGACTAAAACCACGATTTAACTGATATCCAGTATTTTGTACTCAGATTCATAAAATCCCGATGCGGTTCGAATTTTTCCGCCGGTTTTATTAACAAATCCGAAATCCTCCCATATCCGATGTGTATGGGGATTTTAAGGAAACTATTTGCAAAATACCGCCAAATACGTTAGCTTATGCCGTCTGGCCGAGTGGCGGAATGGCAGACGCTGGGGACTTAAAATCCCCTGCTCGTTACGGGCGTATGGGTTCGAATCCCATCTCGGCTAATATTTTATATAACGGCGATTCCGAACAAAACTGGGGCCTTGGGTGTAATACTCACTGCCAGGTTCGTATCGAACAAAAAAGTACTGGAGAAAATAGATGGCCAATAAAAACCTTAAACTTGTCGATGTTGGAAAACCCAATCTGTATCGGGAAACTTTTCCATATTCCGATTTTCCGCGGATCATGTTTGATAAAAATGAAGTCGAGTACGAAATTCCGGAAAATATCTGGATAACCGATACGACATTCCGGGACGGCCAGCAGGCCCGCCCGCCGTTCAAGCCCGAACAAATCCTGAGGGTGTACGACCTTCTGCACGAGATCGACGGCGGTACAGGATTAATCCGCCAGTGCGAATTCTTTTTATATTCCGAACGTGACAGGAAAGCGGTCGAGCTGTGCAAGCAGAGGGATTACAAATATCCGGAAATTACAGGCTGGATCCGTGCCGTCGCCGCCGATTTTAAGCTGGTCTCGCAGATGGGACTGACCGAAACCGGCATCCTGACTTCGGCCAGCGATTATCATATTTTTCTTAAACTGCGCAAGACCAGAGCACAAGCGATGAACGCATATCTCGATATCGCCAAAGCGGCTCTGGATAACGGTGTGATTCCCCGCTGTCACTTCGAGGATATCACGCGAGCCGATTACGACGGTTTCGTTCTGCCGTTCGCCTCGGAGCTGATGAAACTTTCCGACGAATATAAAAAGCCTGTTAAGATTCGCCTCTGTGACACACTCGGCTTCGGCGTGCCCTGGCCCGGCGTGGCTTTGCCGAGAAGCGTTCCGAAACTCATTCATGGCCTTCGGAAAATCGGCGTTCCTTCGGAGCAGCTTGAATGGCACGGACACAATGACTTTCATAAGGTTCAGGTCGATGCCGCAACCGCATGGCTTTACGGCTGCAGTGCCGCCAATGCGGCGATATTCGGCAGCGGAGAGCGCACGGGAAATCCGCCGCTCGAGGCGCTGGTTGTCGAGCACGCTCAATTGAAAGGAATGACCGCGGGTGTCAATTATGCGGCGATCACCCAACTTGCCGAGTACGCCAAAAACGAGCTTGGGATGGAAATTCCGTCGAACTATCCGCTGGTCGGGACCGATTTCAATGTCACGCGGGCGGGAATTCACGCCGACGGTCTGTTGAAAAACGAGGAAATATACAACTGCTTCAATACGCAGAAGCTGCTCAACCGTCCCATCGGCGTGGCTATAACCGACAAGACAGGAGCCGCAGGCATCAAGCACTGGATCGAGAGCCGGTACGAAATTGAAATCGCCAAGCACGACCCGCGTGTCCTGCACGTCAAAGACAAAATTGACGCCGAATACACCGCCGACCGTGTCTCTATGATCTCGGACAGGGAAATGGAAGAATGGACGCGGGAAGCTTTCGGAGATAATGTCCCGCCCCTAAGAAAATGAGGCTTTTGTCGTGAATCGTACAGGTCACAAGCTTCTCTAAAGGAATGGAAAAACACAGGATGCAGGAATCCGGACACCAAATCAAAGCGGTATTATTCGACCTCGGTGAAACGATCCTGAACTTCGGCAAAGTCAAAACCATACGACTGTTTCGACAGGGGGCCAGGCTGAGCTACGACTATCTCAAAAGCTGCAACCAGCCGGTGGGCAACTTCGAGTATTATTGCTGGCGGAATCTCATATCACTGCGCATCAGTCATTTTATCTCCGGTATAACGAAAAAAGATTTCAATTCAATGGCACTGCTAAGGAAGGTCGGCACAAAAAAAGGCATCAAGCTCGACGGCCGACAATGGCGCCAATACGCAGGCTTCTGGTACGAGCCTTTGAGGAGAATCGCCACGACCGAGCCGGACATCAAACAGACCCTGGCCGCTCTGAAAAACTCCGGCCTGAAGCTCGGCATCGTCTCGAATACCTTCGTCAACGGCCATTCTCTTGAAAAACATCTCGAACAAATCGGGATACTGGATTTCTTTACGGTCAGGCTTTATTCGTACGAATTCGATTTCCGCAAGCCCAATCCGCAGATGTTCAAGACCGCCGCCGAAAAAATCGGTGAGGCTATGGAAAATATATTATTCATCGGAGACCGCCTCGATAATGATATCATTCCCGCAATCAGGCTCGGTATGCAGGCGGTCCTTAAAACCGCTTATACGAATCTCGGCAAAAAAATCCCCGACAGCATTCTCAAAATTAACCACCTTTCCGAACTACCCGCACTCATAGAAAAAATCAATGCGCAAAAAGCAACTGTAACCAGCAATGTCTGATGGATAGCCTTCAGGTCAGGTATTATCTACTGCGTACTTCACATTGCGTCTTTTTTTTATATTTTTATAGACAATTATTACAGCGCCACAAGGCACGATTCCCAACATAGTTAGCTCACTTTTTTCCGCTAAATTAGCAGGATCAATTAAAATGTAATCGTCGGGGATATTTGGTTCGAAAATACTCTCGTCGATCTGGACATCATATTCAATATTGAGCATAACTTCTTCGTATTTGAAATCTTTAAGCCCGGACATAAGAGATTTGTTAACAAAGCCTTCGCCCTCGACTCTTATGGGCAGTAAAGTTTCCCTATTCACCCACATACGTATATCAAAACCTTTGGTGTGAAGGAGAAATTGTGGAACCTGCGAAAGTACTTTCACGTCTTTCACTTCAAATCCTTCGGCACTAACATCGTCAAATTTTCTGCTGCCCAATCTTGTGCACCTCTCCGAACCAAACAACTTCGTCATTCCATCGGTGTTGGCAGGATTTGTGTATTCGACCACCGACAGTAATTCTTCATTTAACTCGAAACGAAAATACAGTTTGTTCTTAGGTAAAATGATTAGAGCTAACTTTTCCGAAATCGAGCAGTAGGCCAGCATTACTAATTCGCCGTTTTCATACGATTCTTCTATAGACCCATGTTCTGGTGAAAAGTATCGCAGGATTTCACATTGAAAAAAAGGTTCTTCCTGGCCTACTTCAGTAAGAACACGCCTTCCCTGACTTTTATAAGAACTTACATTTTTTAATCTCTCGGCTACATCAGCCCAGACTACGCTTGTTCCTTTAATTGAAATGTTGAATTGATGTAAGCCAGTTATTACTATAATGAACACTGTCGCGACGGCGAATTTTATCAGGGGATTTCTTATAATTTTGCCCCAGCCGGCTTTTATGGTTTTTGGTGGAGGTGAAGTTGCTGACTCGTTTTTATCCAGCTTTTCAATAAGGTCACTCTGTAAAATTTGTCCTTTATCGGCAATCACTTGAAATGTCGTGCGGATATCTTTTTCCTCATCCAGCATATCCTGATAAAGTTTTCGGCATCCTTGGCAGGCTTCGATATGCCTTCGAAGCTCATCTGCGTTTTTGGTATCCAATACACCAAGAACAAGAGCGGCGATAGCTTCGCGGCGGTTCTGACAATTATCCTGATTATTCATTATATATCCTCCGAAAGTATCTCATGCAGCCTGAGACGGGCGCGAACCAGCCGGCTTCGGACAGTACCTTCACTAAGCCCCAAGGTCTTGGCTACGCCGGCACAACTTCTGCCGTCGAGATAATACAAAGTTATCGGCTCGCGGTAGCCGTCCGGCAGCTTCGAGATAGCCTCATATAAACGTTCCGCTTGTTCGGCGCCGGTTCCGGATGATGCCGGTAAATTTTCAGGTAACGACTGTGCCGCCGGGCGCTTGCGGTGATAATCGATGCACATCCGCCGGGCTATTTGCATCAACCAGGGACGGACACGGTCGATGTCCCGCAAGGTGTGAATTTTTTTGAATGCTTTTAAGAATACTTCCTGCATAATGTCCTCACTGTCGTGAAAGTTTTTTGTATGAGCGATACACAACCCCAACACCGCTGATGCATATTTTCGCACAAGCATCTGAGGCATCAAAGTTTCGCCGGTTTTAATATCGTCCCGGCTATTTTTCTGTTGCTCGGTTTCGCCCAACTAATTTATCCTTTCACTAACAATGACGGGGAAAATGCAAGATTGTGGCAGTCATTATAAGATTTTTTGAAAAATTTTCCCCACATATACCACAAAGCGCACGAAAAAGCCGAGCCAGACCAGCTCGGATTTTAAAAGGTTTCACTTAGTTCTTCGGCAGGTTATTCGGGTCGAAAATATCTTCTGGAAATTCCGGCTCGGTATTCAAATAAACGGTTTTCACATTATTGAGGCTGTAAGGTCGAAGTGCACCAATATCAGAATCGTAGCTGGAAACCTTGAATTCTATCTTATATGGATACCATTGGCCGCCCTCGGTTTGGCAATATTCCGCCACTTCGGTGATATTTCTGGTATCCGGCTGCAGTTCGTAAGGCTCCACTCCATCCAGCCAGGATTTGTCTTTCTGCCAGGGAGCATTTTTTACCGAATAATATTCGATTCGCCCGCAGATATAGTCACGTTCCGGATTAAGATAATAAAGGTATCTGCTCGGCATGCGCACACTATCCTGACGGCCTTCCGGCATTTTTTCGCCCTGACGCAATTGCTGGATGCAGATTAAATTATTTATACGGGAATGGTCGTTCTCGATAATTGTCCCTTCATTCTGCATATCACTGAATATAGGCCAGCCGAGTCCGGCAAGGTCGTCTCTGGCAAAACGGTCAGGTCCTGAAGAACTTTGCTCTGAAATTTTCCACGGCAGATTTTTATTTCGATAAGCCCGGTAAAACTTTCCATCGACGTAAAGGTCGATCGAGATATATTCTTTCCCACCTTTGCGTGCAAGTTCCAGCAAACTCTCGAAAGAAACATCTTTTTGGCCGGAATATTTGATCCATTGTTGATTAAATTCGTCGGTAGTGCGAGCCTCTTTTCTTTGGGTTTTGCCGTCTTTGTAAATTATGTCGAGGGTCCAGGTCTTCATATACCATTGATCTTCCGTGACAATGGCAATATAGCGTTGCGGGCTGTTTTTTCTATGCGATAGATATGCATCCAAAACCTCCAGTAAATCCTTGGCGGGGGCCTTCGCCGAGGCGGGTGCACCAATATCGTGGATATCTTTCGGCCCGCTTTGCGGGAATTCGAATTGCATCAGTGCAGTTGCCTGATTTCCATCGGCATCGGTGGTCTTTTGTTCGCAAAATATAGGAAGACGAGTTTCGGGATTGACATTTATCTTGCCGTTTATTGTTATTTCTCCTATCTGATATTGAACTTCATAAATCTCAACTTTTTCTCCCTGGAATTCACCCGAATGATGTTCAATTTCTGCCCCTTGCTGCGTGAGCATGGAAAGCATGGAATCGATACCGTCCTGCAATGGTATGGCGTTCTTTGCATAGTCGTTTTGCTCAATAAACGTAAGTGAGATCGCCTTAGTATTGGGGTCGTAAATATAACTTTTACCTTTTTTATAATCGGAGAATTCCAGCTCACCGCCGGGCTTTTTCAACGCAATCACATTTTCCCCGTCGGAATACCACTGTTCCATCTCCACTTCTTTTCCTTCGACGGTATCTCGGGTGACGATATACACCCAGGGCATCTTCTTTATATTTTCCTGCATCTGCGCATACGTTGCGTTCGCTATCTCCGCCGGGCTTTTATGTAAAATCACTACCGCCGCCGCTACAACGATTACTACCACTACGGCGATTTTCGTGACTGGTCTTTTCATAATTATTTCCCATACATTAAGGGCGGGACAAGTCGTGGAATCTTTTCGCCCTTGTCAATCGGCTTCCATTATATAGTCCGGCCGAAAATAGAAAATAAGCGCTGAAATTTACCCTTTTGTTTTATTTTAGCTTTTTTTCGCCGAGAAGTGTCCACAAAAAGCGGATTCTCGCACTATTTTTTGGAAGTTGGAAATAATTAATGCTACTCTTCACTCAAAGCAGGCAAATCGCCGGTCTTTACCGCCTGACGCGTGCGTTGCCTTGCCAGATACTCCATATCTGGTCCTCGTCCGCAGGCTGAGCGTAGTCGGTCAGCAGTGTCGTGACTAACGCCCCCGTGGCCCATCCGAACTGGACCCACTTTTCCGGCTCCCAGCCCCGCAGGATTGCGTAGAGGAGCCCTCCGACGAAGCCGTCACCGCCGCCTATCCTGTCGAGCACCGTAATCTCACGCGGCTCGACCACGTGCCAGTTGTCACCTTCGGCCATGATTGCACCCCACAGGTGACAGTTGGCACTGACGACCTGGCGCAGCGTGGTGGCGAAGACCTTAGCGTTCGGGAACGCCTTCTTTACCTTATTAATCATGACCTTAAAGCTCTCGATCTTGTTCGCTACATCCCGGCCGCCCGCCTCCGGCCCTTCTATTCCCAGGCCGAGCTGGAAATCTTCCTCGTTGCCGACTAAGATATCCGCAACTCCTGCGATTTCCGAGAATATCCTGTGCAGTTCATCCTCGCGGCCTTTCCAGAACGAGGCGCGATAGTTTAAATCGAACGATATCCGTGTCTCGTGTTTTTTGGCGGCCCTTGCAAGTTCGAGGCAGAACGCTCCTGTCTCAGGTGAAAGAGCCGCGATGAGACCGGACAGGTGAACGATTTGCACGCCATCTTTACCGAAGAGCTTTTCCAGGTCGAAGTCCTTGACGTTCAGTGTCCGTCCCACCTCGCCGGCACGGTCGTTATGCACCCGCGGCCCGCGCGAGCCGCTGCCGGTATCGGCGATATTGAACTGGTGCCGGTAGCCCCACGGTCCGCCCTGGTCCACTTCTTTGGCCTCGACATCTATATGCCGTCCGGCAAGATCGTCCTTTATGAACTGTGCGATGGGACTGCCCTTGACGAACCGCGTCAGAACCTTGACCGGCAGGCCGAGATAGCTGGAAACACTGGCCACGTTGGACTCGGCACTGGTGGCCTGCATGATAAACGTATTACTGCAGTAAACAGGCTGGCCGTTGATCGGCGTAATGCGGACGCCCATACTCGTGGGCACAACCATGGAATATTTATAATCTTTGCGAAACTTGATAGCCATTTTCAAAAACCCTTATCTATAACTAACACTTTACTTAACCGGATACGGCATCATCGCAAAAATTTAAGCCGTTGTCAACAGTCTCGTAAATACCAAAAGAAATACCCTCCCAAATTCCCACTCACCTCCGCATTAAGGAAAATTAGTTTGAAAAATCGTCATATTGAGTGAAACGAGGTATACAAAAAAATACGCTAACCTTCACTGTCCTCTGTTATAGTAAATAGATGTTAGTTCCTAATTTTCCAGAAACGAGCAGTCCACCATCCAAAGAACGTGATATTCTTGAAGGTAGAGCAAGCCCCACCTTACAATCTAATATTTTCCACACGGGAAATTATAGTCTCGGCGAATTTCCTGTTCTATTGTAATCCTGCCTGCCGATTGGATATTTGGAGTATAGAGAACGGCGACTTTCAAAGAACCGTTACAGTTGCGATTCCAACAGTTTTTACGATCGTGATTATCAACTCTACTTTTCACTGTAGCTGATTCACCACAATCGATTGGCCAATAACTCGAATCATTTTCGCAAAGGATCACATATACACCTGATTTATCCTGAAGGCTACTAGTCGATGAGTAAGGCCCTTCAAAATTATACCTACCGACTTTAATACTCATTCTATTTTCTCCTTAAAAACATTATAATGCAGCTATCATCCAAAATAGCCATATCTATATTTATATGCTGTGAAACAGTTATTATTTGTCACATCAATGGAGAAATTTTTGCTTTTTCCAGCATAAATAAATAGAATGAATTGATTCTACTATCTATTTAGAGAAGTGAAAAGGCACTTGAATGACAGAAATACCTGAACTTACTAATGATGAGTGGGCAGAGTATTTGGAGCGTTTGACCTTATATGCCGCAAAAAGGTTTACTTATTATGGGTGGATCGGAAATAGAAAGAAAAACGAACGCATTGGCCCAAAAGCAATGAGTCCACAAGATCTCGCCGCGAACACAATAATTAATATTATTGAGGGAAAACGTCTTTATAATCCAGAAGCCTATCCCAATTTCATGGCATTTCTTTGTTCTGCTATTGACAGTCAGATAAATAATTTGTCCACATTAGTCGAACACAAAAGAAAAAAATCTTTATTACAAGAAAAATATGAAAATAACGAAAATACCATACCAACAGAAATCCAGGGAAATGAACCAGATCCATCTCGATCTTGTATGAATAAAGAACTTGTTGAAATGCTTAAGATGAGTTTAGCGCCGGACTTTAATAAAAACAAAATCATGAGGGATATTTTTGATTGCATGGAAGGAGGCATAACTAAACGTCGTGAGATAGCTCAACTTCTCGATGTAAATGTTAAAGAAGTCGATAATGCAAGGAAAAGACTTTATCGAAAGATAAGAGAAATTAGCTGCCTATAATAAGTCGTGGAGTATGAGAAATGAAGAATATTGAAGATTATGATGACATCATGTGGGAGAACTTGTTTGAATTTGTTTTTCCAGATGAAAAGAATCTGTCACGCAAGGAAGTTCAATCTGAGCTTTTGAAACTCGATATAGATATAAGACCAGCTTGGGATAAAATTCAGATGGCTCTTGAATATTCAAAGGAAGCTGAACGCGCAAGAAAAGATCTTGAATTTGCAAAGAGAAAAAGGACTACTACTCTCGCCAAATTCAAAAATATTCAAGTTCCCTCTATCCAAAGTATTCGAGGACAAATTATAAAATTAATTCAAGTGCGATTAACCGATCCGCAAAAGCTGGTTTATTGTCGAAAATTAGAAAGTGCCGCAAGCGACAATGACCTTAAGGCTTTACTTGAAGATTTACTAAGGTTAGATGAACTCTCGAAGGATTCAGACGATGTTGAGACGTGATTATAGAATGACAATCGCACAAGGAGAACCTGAACATTGGTGGAAGTTATATGGCTTCTCCGAACCTAAGGATCTTATCCTGGAAGATCTGGCACTTGCGCGAGGTGTATTAGTAACCGAAGGCCCTATGGAAAAAATGGAAGCTCGACTACTAAGAAGTGGAGATAAAGGATTAATCCGTGTGCGCCAAGATATTCTTGAGCTTGGTCGTAAAAGATTTGCTATTGCCCACGAACTCGGACATTGGGAACTACACAAAGATATTTCTCAATTATTTGCATGTACAAGTGATGACATGATTGCATCATATAAAAGAAGTGATCAAGAAGGTGAGGCAAATATCTTCGCTGCAGGCTTGCTAATGCCATCTGACTTGTTTGAAAAGAGAATAGAAAATACTTTGTTTTCAAAACCTACATTAGAAGATTTATCTGAATATTTTTTAACCTCTTTAACAGCCACTGCCATACGATATGTGACCTTAAGTAAAGATTACTGCGCAATGATCGTTTCTGAGAATAGTAAGATAAGATGGTGGTATGCTAGCAATTCTTTCAAGCAACTATTTCAACTTTCTGTTGGAAAATATTTGTCACCTAATACAATTGCAGGTAGCTTCTTCTTTAAAGATGAAAAGCCAATGGGGCCAGAAGAAATTGATATAGAAGCATGGGCTGAAACCTGTCAGAGATCTGACTTGAGGACTTTCATAGAAGATTTAATTTTCATGCAACGTTATGGAAAAATGTTCACTCTTCTGAGGTTACCTTAAAGATATGATAGCGTCGGATCACGGATCGCATATCAAGGACAATTTGCCTGAAAACCGGGATTTTGGTTGCGTTAAGGCGGAAATTCCATAAAATAGTTTTTAGTTTTGAATTGTGAGTTTTAAGTTATAAATGGGGGATTGGGAATAGCAAGTCAAAAGTTCAAAGTGTAAAGTTAAAAGTTAAAACAAAACATGAGCATTCCATATTTAGCCGTGGCACCTGTGGCCACGGGGGTTTTGACAGATGTAGAGCGATCTCTACAAATCGAACCTTTTTGAAAAAACAAAGCCAATGTTAAAATGGGGAATTTAGTAGAAGTTCTTTGATAACAAGATAATACGGCAAATCCGGCTCCGTCTGCGACTTCGCCGAGATAAAAACAAAGCCAATTTTGGTTAGCCCCCAGGCCTGCTCTGGGGGTCAACCGTGGCCGTAGCGGCCACGGCTAAACGGGCTGAAAAAACAATGCGAATATCTGTATCGAAAGGACGGTTTATCATATATAATTGCAGGATTAGTCAAGAAAGACCGATAGGTCTTTATAAAGATAACTAAAAAATTATCACCCGGAATTAACGCTGGATTCTAAACGATAAATATTGTATAGATAATGGTTTATATAAATGAGTCGAAAAGAAACAGCTTATCAGAAATGTATAAATCCCGCTTGCGGGGCCGAATTTGACTGCGGCCAGCCGTTATTTCAATGCCCGGACTGCGGCGAATTGCTCGATGCCCAATATGACTGGGACAAAATTCCGGTTCCCGGCAAATTAAGTGATTTCTCCCAACGCTGGGCCACGCGGGACAATCCGCTGGATTTATCCGGCGTGTGGCGGTTCCGAGAGCTTCTGAACTTCTGCGATGATAAATATAAAGTATCCATCGGCGAAGGCCAGACCATCCTGCAGCAAAACGACGCCGTGGCGAAATACGTGGATATGAAGCCGGGCCGCTTGTTCCTGCAATACGAAGGTCTGAATCCTTCCGGTTCGTTCAAAGATAACGGCATGACGGCGGCTTTCAGTCACGCGAAAATGGTCGGGGCGACCTCGAGCGCATGCGCATCGACGGGCAACACTTCCGCATCAGTCGCTCTGTATGCACAAAGCTGCGGTATTAAATGCACCGTCTTTATCGGCTCCGGCCGAATCGCGTTCGGCAAACTCAGCCAGGCGATGGACTACGGCGCCCAGACCATACAGATACGCGGTGACTTCGATGACTGTATGCGGCAGGTCCAGGGTGTCTGCCGCGAGCTTGGATTGTATCTGCTCAATTCACTAAACCCGTTCCGGCTGGAAGGGCAAAAGGCCATCATGTACCGCATCATCGAGGGCCTTGGCTGGGACGTGCCGGACTGGATTATCGTGCCCGGCGGAAATCTCGGCAACTCCAGCGCATTCGGCAAGGCGTTTTACGAACTAAAGCAATTAGGCCTGATCGAGCGAATCCCGCGAATGGCGATTATCAACGCCACCGGCGCCGATACACTGACCGATTTGGTCAATAACAAAAAACTTCTATGGAACAACGGCAACGTCGAGCAGAAAATCATCGACGATTACTACGCCGATCTGACGGCACGCAACTTTTCGCCGCACACCTGCGCATCGGCGATAGAAATATCCCGGCCGGTCAATCTGAGAAAATGCCTGAGAGCGATCGATATATGTCACGGCATCGTTCGCGCTGTCACCGACGAGGAAATCCTCGACGCCAAGGCGATAATAGGCAAACACGGCCTCGGCTGCGAGCCTGCCTCGGCGGCAACAATAGCGGGGCTCAAACATCTGCGGGCCGAAGGTACCATCGGCGCCGACGAGCGTATAGCCTGCGTGCTTACCGGACATCCGCTGAAAGACCCCAATGTCACGGTCAATTATCACAAGGATAAACAGGGACAATTCAGCAATTCGCCCATAGAGGCACCGAACGACCTCGATGCAATCATCAAGCTGGTGAGTGTGTAGTTATTTTAATTTCGCCTGCGACGTTCGGCTGTTCCGAAGAAATCGAAAGGTCCCTGAGTGCTTTCTCCGTAAGGCCCGTCAGGCGAACATCACCGCCGAATGACTTGATATTAACGTAATGCAAATCCAGCGCCCTTGCCAGCCTGTCCATCGGGCCGGCGATCCGGGCGCTGCCGCGACTACCGAAAATCTTCGGAGCTATATAGATATGTATTTCATCGGCAATGTTCTCCGCCAGAAACGAGGTCAGTACAGTCGGGCCGCCTTCGACGAGCAATTGAGTGACGGAACGTTTGCTCAATTCTTCGAGCAGGAAATACAGGTTGGACTTTCCGTACGTGTCCGGATAGGTAAGCAGCTCGACACCCATACCGGTGATTTGTTTCGCAACCCAGGGATTATCCTTGACCGACTTTTGACTTGCCAGGATGATAACGGGGATTTGCTTGGCAGTCTTAAGCAGCTTGCAATCCTGGGGAATCCTCAGAAAACTATCCAGTACGATTCTTATCGGCGTTTTGCCTTTGTTCGGCCGGGCCGTCAGCCGCGGATTATCCGCTATTATCGTATTGATCCCGACCAGTATCGCCTGAGAACGCCGCCGCAATTTATGCGAATCCCTTCTGCTTGTTTCGTTGGAAATCCACCTGTTCCCAGCGCCCTTATCAACACTTGCGACTTTGCCGTCTATGGTCTGTGCCCATTTTAATACAACCCAGCTTTTGCCGGTGGAGGCAAACTTCATGAAAGGAGCATTCAGCAGCTTCGCTTCGTTTTCGCATATGCCGGTTTGCACCTCTATCCCGGCACTTTTTAGCCGGCTGATACCCTTGCCGCTCGCGTGTTTCGACGGGTCCTCGGAGGCGACAAAAACCTTCGCCAGGCCCGCATCGATAATCGCCTGCGCACAGGGGTCGGTTTTTCCCTTGTGCGAGCAGGGCTCAAGGGTGACATACATCGTGGCGCCGCGAGGACTAACGCCCAATGATTTACAGTCTTCCAGGGCGTTAATCTCCGCATGCGGGCCGCCGAATTTTTTGTGCCAGCCTTTGCCGATAATCTGGTTCGCTTTCGTTATAATGGCACCGACCGCAGGATTCGGCTCGACAGAACCAATCCCCCGTTTAGCCAGACTCAGCGCTATCCGCATATATCTTTCAGCATCGTCTCTTACCATCATGTATCTTCCCACCGTTACTACAGTACCCGGATGCGCATCAGTTCTTGAGCATCTCTATAAATTCTTCTTCTTTTATAATTTTAATACCAAACTGAAGCGCTTTGTCAAGCTTGCTCCCGGGATTTTCGCCCGCCAGAACGAAATCGGTTTTCTTACTGACACTCGACGATGTTTTTCCACCGGCCTGTTTTACGGCCTGCTCGGCCTGCTGCCGCGTGAAGTTTTCCAGAGTGCCCGTAATAATAATCGTCTTACCCGCCATTTTATCGGAACGTCTTTTCGCCGGCCTTCGCAGCTTTACTCCGGCGGACAGAAATTGATCGATAACAGAGATGTTTTTGGGGTCGTGAAAATATTCATAAATGCTTTTGGCCATAATCGGCCCGATCTGGTCTATCTCCGCAAGCTGTTCCTGGTCCGCCGAGATAAGAGTATTTAAGGAACCGAAATATTCGGCTAATATCTGTGCCGATTGTCCCCCTATATGGCGGATTCCCAATCCTGCCACAAATCGCCACAGGGGCCTTTTTTTACTGGCTTCTATCGAATCGATAACATTTTGGGCGCTTTTATCCGCCATTCGCTCGAGTTCGACAAGGTCTTCTTTCGTCAGCTTGTAAATATCAGCGAAATTTTCCACCAAACCGGTTTCGATAAGCTGGTCAATCAATGCCGGACCAAGATGTTCGATATCCATCTGTCCTCGACCGGCGAAATATCGCAGGCGTTCCTTGAGCTGGCCCGTGCAATCAGGATTCATACAGCGGATATAAACACCGTTCTCATCTTTGGCCACGCCGGAACCGCAAATCGGACATATCTTCGGCACTTTGAAGACAGGGACATTTCCGGTCGCTTTCCTCCTTACCTCGATTACCTGTGGGATGATTTCACCGGCCTTTTCGACGATGACTGTGTCACCGCATCGCACGTCGAGCTTTGCAAGCATATCGAAGTTATGCAGGCTGGCCCGCTTGACGGTCGTCCCGGCCAACAGTACCGGTGTCAGATTTGCCACCGGTGTCAATATGCCGCTCTTGCCGACCTGAACATCGATCGATTCGACGACCGTTTCAGCCTGCTCGGCAGCAAATTTATAAGAAATACACCATCGGGGTGCTCTGCCGGTCGCGCCGAGAATATCACGCTGCTCGAAACTGTTAATCTTTATTACCATCCCGTCGATTTGATAATCCAGTTTTGTTCGCTTGTCGTTCCAGCCGAGGCATATTTTGATGACCTCGTCTATATCCTTCGCTCTCTTGATATTGGGATTAACCGGCAGGCCGAGTTTTTTGAACTTTTCCAGACTCTGGTAATGATTCCCGGCCAACGGTTCGGAAAGCTCGCCCGTGGCATAGGCAAAAAACGAAAGGTTCCTCGCGGCGGTAATTCTTGCATCCAGCAGCTTCAAAGAGCCTGCGGCGGCATTCCGCGGATTGGCAAAAAGTGACTCACCGGCCTCGGTACGAAGCCTGTTCAATTCGACAAACGCGCTGGTCGGCATATAGACCTCACCGCGAACCTCGAGCACATCGGGAGCGGCATCTGCCGCTTTGATCGAACCCGCTATACGCGGGTTGCCGTCACGCAGCACGAGCGGCACCGCTTTGATTGTCCGGACATTGGCGGTGACATCGTCACCGACCCGGCCGTCGCCGCGGGTTGCGGCGGTAACAAGCCTGCCACGCTCGTAACGCAGACTTATCGCGACACCGTCGATTTTCAACTCGACTACATAATCGTAACCCACATCGCCAAGCTGTTTTTTCACACGTTCGTCGAACGCCTTAAGCTCATCGGCGTTATAAGTATTATCCATACTCAACATCGCCACAGCGTGACGGACTGTCCCGAAACCTTCGAGAGGCCGGCCGGAGACACGCTGCGTGGGTGAATCGGGAGTGATTAATTCCAAATTCGCCGCTTCCAGGGCCTTAAGCTCTGCAAAAAGTTTATCGTATTGCCGGTCGCTGATTTTCGGCCCATTGAGCACATAATAAAGATAATCATGCTCCCGGATTTGCTGCCGTAACTGCTCGATTTTTTTCTTTGCTTGGCTGGTCATAATGGTATCATTTATACGCTATTCGGCTATATCCTGCAAGTTATGCCTGAAATAACCGAAGTTAAGTTTCGTACAATTCGCCGAATTATTTATGGATATTATATTAACGGATAGTCAAATTGTAAATTATTGCCGATGTTCGTTTCCTTTGAAATAATCTTCGGTTTTGGTCTTTTGATAGCGGGCGCGGAGCTTCTTGTACGAGGCTCGACGCGTCTGGCGCTAGCGGTCGGCATTTCCCCGCTCGTAGTCGGCCTGACCGTCGTCTCCTTCGGGACAAGCGCCCCTGAATTCGCGGTGAGTATGAAAGCATCCCTGGCGGGACAGGCCGATCTCGCTTTAGGTAACGCCGTCGGCAGTAACATCTTCAACGTGCTTTTAATATTAGGCATATCGGCGGTTATTGCACCTTTATCCATCTCGCGGCAGCTTGTTCGCCTGGATGTGCCGGTAATGATTGCCGTTTCGTCGCTGCTGTGGATTCTTTCGGCCGACGGCAACTTGAGCAGAATTGAGGGATTGTTCTTTGTCGCGGGTATTGTCTTTTATACTGCCTTTTTGATTTTTCTCGGCCGCCATTCCACAAATAACGACGGGCAGCAAACCGATCTCACAAAACAGTCCGGGCCTGAACATCGTCACAACCGATTTACAATTCCACTATTGATTCTGGGCGGCCTCGGAGCATTAGTGCTCGGAGCGAGGTTGCTTGTGGCCGGCTCAGTGGCACTTGCCCGGCTGCTGGGAGTAGGGGAGCTTGTCATAGGACTAACTATCGTTGCGGCGGGAACCTCACTTCCCGAGGTCGCAACATCAGTCGTTGCATCCATCCGGGGCGAGCGGGACATTGCCGTCGGCAACGTGGTCGGAAGTAATATTTTTAATATCCTGTGCGTTCTTGGCGCATCGGCGGCGGCTTCTAAAACCGGCATAGCTGTGACTACATCCGTACTTAAGTTCGATATTCCCGTGATGACGGCCGCCGCAGTTGCATGTCTGCCGGTCTTTTTTACCGGAAGCAGGATTTCGCGAGGGGAAGGTGTTATTTTTCTTGGTTATTATGCTGCGTACATCATTTATCTGATCTGGATGGCAAAGAAACCCGTCGAGACGGAAAATTTCGGACGAATTCTCTGGTGGTATGTAATTCCCCTGACCGCGGCCGTTCTGATTATATCGGTTGTCCTATCACTCCGAAACAGGCGGGAAAAAAATACTCCCAATTAAAAACATCGGCCGGTCTTTTTCTTCGTACATGCCTTTCTATCCTGGCCGCATCGATAACATATCTCGTTTTTCAATGGCCCGTTATCCAGAAAATCCCTGATATTATCCAGTGTGGTCCGGGCAATATTCCCGATGGCCTCCCTCGTGAAAAAACCCTGGTGGGAAGTAATCAGAACATTGCTGAACGTCAAAAGCCGGGCCAGCACATCGTCACTGAGAATCTGGGTGGAAAAATCCTCGAAGAAATACTCACTTTCCTCCTCATAGACATCCAGCCCGGCCGAACCGACTTTACCGCTTTTAAGGGCATCGATAAGTGCTTTGGTATCAATCAATCCGCCACGGCCGGTGTTGATAATCATTACGCCGTCTTTCATTTTAGAAAGACTGCTGCTGTTGATAATATGGTAAGTGTCGCGGCTCAAGGGACAATGCAGCGAGATTATATCCGAACCGGCATAAAGCTTCTCGAGGCCGACATATTCCACTTCTGTCGCGGCGGCGAATTTCTTATCCGGATAGGGATCGTATGCCAGGAGCTTCATATCGAAACCGCGAAGGATTTTCGCCGCAATCTTTCCAATTTTCCCTGTCCCAATAATACCGGCGGTTTTGCCGATCATATCGAAGCCCATAAAACCTCCGATGGAAAAATTGCCGTCACGCGTTCGATAATACGCCTTGTGGGTCTTGCGGTTGAGGCTCAGAATTAATGCCACGGCATGTTCGGCAACAGCGTTCGGCGAGTACTGCGGCACTCTCACGACGCGAATGGTGCGATAGGCGGCTTTGAGGTCCACATTATTATATCCGGCACAACGAAGAGCAATCAGCTCGATGCCAAGGGCTTTGAGGGATTTTATAACTTCGCCGGAAAGGGTGTCATTGACGAATGCACAAACGACGCGACATCCCTCGGCAAGAGGTACTGTTCCGATGGTCAGGTGATTTTCAAAGTACCGTATTTCGTAGCCATACTCAGAACCATTGAGTCGCTCAAAAAATTCCCGGTCGTAAGGCTTCGTATCGAAAAATGCTATGGATATAGTTTTGTCCATTTTCCCTGAAACCTCCTGTTATTACTTTTGCGGCGGTATATACTTCCGCATGAATTTCAGAAAAACGTCCCAGTCGGATGGCAGGGTACCGTGCCCGCCGTCGTGCATAATATAGCCCAGCTTGTTCATCAGCGCTACGCCTGGTTCGGGTAAACTTTTAACCTCAATACCTTTTTCGCCGAGAAGCTCGAATACTGGTGTGGCGGCCTTAGCGGCGAGGAACTCGCCGTAAGGATCGGACCATTTATCGGTATTGCCGGTCTGCAGCAGCACGGCACGCGGTGCGAGCAAGGCGATTACCATGTGCGAATCGACGGGAAACTCGTCCACATTGTCGGCCCATTTCTGATAGTTGCGCGCGAACTGATACGGATATCGAGTCGGCGCCACCAAATGAGCGATGGTCTCTCCGTAGTTGCGCCGGGCTAAAGCTGAGCCGCCGGCACCAGATACTGCGGCCAGAACGCAGGCGATGCGCTCGTCTCGCGCACCGGCCCATAGCACGGTCTTTCCCAGCCGGGAGGCTCCGTAGATTGCGATGCGCTTTTCGTCAATTTGCGGATCGGTCTCGAAATAATCCATGATTCTGCTGATGCCCCACGCCCAGGCCGAGATAGATCCCCATTCGTCCGGGGCCGGCTCGGTCTGCCCTTCTTTCAGGTAGAGTGCTCGCACGCCGTGAGCAATCGAGTCCAGAGAATCGGGATCGACGTCACTGTAATTGAAGATGGCGATGCCGTAACCATGCTCGATCAACTGCATGACATTCAAACCGGGGCCGAAACGGCGGCCGCTCGTAGCGGCTCTGCGCTGCTTCGTGCGACGGTCCCAGCTACGTCCGATTTTGACGTCTTTGTCATCGACGGCCAGGTTGTTGGGACCCCAGCCCACCTGCAGCAGCAGGGGGACGGGACCTTTTGAATCGGCTGGAAGGTAAATCAGCAGGTCCAGATAGTTGTCCGATTTATCCTTGGTGAAATAAATCGTCACCTGTTTGCGGAGCGCCTTTGACTCAAAGGCGGGCGTTCCCTTGTCATGGACGTCGAATGTCATAGCTTCGGGACGACCGGGGGCGCGGCCGTATATGTTTTCCTCGACCAGCTTGAGAATCTCTGGTCGGCGTTTAGAGAACCACGTTTCGGCATCAGTGACTTTGTCGCCGTTGGCCAATGCCAAAGGATCGGGCAGGGTATATTGGCGGACCTTTGCCTCGGTGTAATTGACCGGGATGCCTGCGACACTTTCGTCAGGGGAATCCGCAATCTGTGAATAACTGATAGACGGGAACACAATTGCCAAAACCGCCAATGCGATAAATAAAACACTTCTCAATGACATAAATGCCTCCTTATAAATTTTCCTGGATTACTTCCGAGATTACCTTTACGGGACCGATTAGTCCGGATTCGGCAAGAGGCATGGGCTGGTTGAAAAAGCCGCCCCGGCGCCCGGCCGGTCCGCTACCAAAAACTCTCTTGTCCGGTGCAACAGTTCGGTCACCTGTTATCCGGTTCGTCCACTGGTTTGTGACCTTGATTTCCAATTTATTCCCTCCGGGTTTTAACGCACCGGTGACATTCACCCTGTATGGAGGTTTCCACAATATCCCCATCGCTTTGCCGTTGACAGAAACTTCGACGATATCACCGACCACACCAAGGTCGATCAGGATTTTCGCTCCCGGTTGAAACCAGCTCTGAGGCGCCTGAAAAGCTTTTGTGTAGGTTGCTGTGCCGGAAAAATACTTCACACCTTCATCATTATTGACCGTCCATGATTCCAGATTCGCAATCTGTATCTTTTCCGGTGCTCCCAGGTTCGGGGGAAAGCTGATGTCCCACGGCCCGCTCACCGTTGCAAGCGTTGTACTTATTGCAGGTGGCAGCGTACGTGAAGGTTCTGAAGCGGCCCGTCGAAAAACTACGAACACAGACTCGCGCTCAGCCAGAGGCAACGGCACTATTGTATGACCATCCGTAATATTGTAAGCAGCCGGTTCGATGTCACCTGTGTCCGGGTGCCAGAGTTCCGCTTCTTTGCCGTCGATACGAAAACGGGCCTGGAGGTCCACCGGGCGATCCGTGCGATTGGCGACGAAGTAGAAATCGGTATCTCCGGCGCGTCGGTGAATCCAGACGATGTCGGAATCGAGCGGACCGGCAAACTCCGCATCCCTGGGAAGGTTAATCGAGGCATTGACGGTTTCGGGCGGCAAAACGCCGGTAATGGGATTGACCATCTGGGGGGTTACGTTGGCAACGACTTGCTCGGGTGGTAATCCCCAGGTGACCAGACCCTTGCCAAAGAAGTGCCGGTTACGCTGCACACCATCAAGGTCACCCCAGATCTCGTTGGCCAGCGACTGTACTTCCAGGTCCGCCCTCGGATACCCGCCTTGCAGGCTGGGTGACAGCGTGGGCTTGGGCCCTATGAGCGTGACCCCGCCGAGAACGAGTTCTCGTATCTTCTTCAGCAGTTCCGGGCGGATCCTGTCGATTTGCGGTAGCACGAGCACGCGATAGCTCATCCCGTCGGGCAGGACCATTCGTCCATCGGCGCTGACGGTGACCCGATTGAGCAGCGTGTCGGCGTTGATTGTGTCATAGTCGTATCCCTGCGGCGGTTGCGGCTGAAGGCCGGCGCCCCAGAACGGCTGGCTCGACGGCGCGCCCTCATTCAGAAGGTAAGCGAAGTCCGCCACGAACAACCCCTGCGACAGCATGAATTGCGTGCGCGACACGTAATCGAGGAACGGCTTGGCCTGCTCGGCCCAGGTAATATTACGGTTGAAGTGGGTCCCGACCATCGTGTTGCCGGGTTTGGTATCGAGCGGCTGATGACTTGACGAGTGGAACACTATGCGGTTGACGCCCTGGGCGAACCAGTAATCGGCCAGGTTCTTATATGTAGCCGGCGAGTCATATCCGCCTCCCGTGAAGGATTCTGCGGCGACGAACTGCTTGCCGTACACGTGCGCCGCGGAAGCAGCCATGCGCACGTCAACATAATACTCCGGCGCCGGGTGCATTCGGCCAAGCCAGAACTCGCCCATGGGGACGTCCACCTTGCTCTTGGTCAGCAGAGTATCTTCGAGGATTTCCATCGAAACGCCCGGCGCTTCGCTATACAAGCCCATACCGTACTGATGGAGCATCTTGTCCATGGTTCCATAATGAGCTTCAGCGAGCAGATCGGCTATCGTCCGGCGGAAATCCCACAGGAAACGGTCGCTCACATCGGCGCTGCCGACAACTCGACCAGACAGCACGGGCAGGTAAGGCCTTGGATCATATCCACGGCGCTGCGTGAACTGCCGGATCATATCGTCCGTCCAGTTCTGCATACCGGCTTCATAGCTATCCATCAACATGTATCGAAGACTCTTGCCCAGAAGCGCGCCAAGATGCTCCTTGATCGGGTCCATGTAGCCGTGGAAATAATCCTCGACGTGTTTGGCGTTGAGCTTATCCACCTCAAGGCCTGCTCCGCCGGTCGTGCCCGCGCGGACCATGGAACCTGTCAGCGCATAGCCCATTCGAAGAATAGTCCACTTTCCCGGTGGAACATCCCATTTGAGATTCCCGTCCCTGTCCATCTTAGAGATCAAATCGATGACCTCCATCGGCTGAATGACCGATTCGTTGGGGACAGGCGGCGTTGGTGCGACCTCGTATTCGTAGAACAGGTTGAAGCCAGCCTTTTCTTCCCAGCGATCAACGCGAGCGCCGGTGTGGACTATGAACTCGTTGAGCGAATAGGCGTCGGCCCTTGCCGGCGCGCTCTGGTAGATGGAGTTGCGGGAGCTTGGCCCCGCACCGGTCAGGCGCACGCGGAAGAAACGAGAGGCGGTCTCGCCGAAGGCGTAGGTCTTTAGCCCGCCGGGACGATATTGTACGGCGCCTGGCAGCTCCACGATAGACCTGAAGTCAGTTCCATCGTCACTGACCTCAATAGCGCCGAACGGAACCGACCCGTAGGCAATGAGCGTCACCGCTCGCGCCTTGATCGGCCGGGGAAACTCGTATTGTACCCAGGCGGCGCCGTCCGCACCGGCGGTAATCTTGGCACCGGTGCCAAACACATCGTCCATCAGGGCCGCGCCATCGACCTCGCCGCCGCTACTGGTAACGGTTGGCTTGAGATCCTGCATCAGCGTCTCATCCGGCGGAGTTCGGAAAGCAATAACAGCGCTGTCACGGTAGAAAGCCGCAACTGCATCGCCATCGGCCCCGCCTCGCACAATTCCAGTGCCACGTCCGCCACGAGTCCCACCGGCGGCGGTTCCACGCAGACTGCTGAGCATCCCGCGGCCTGAGGGAGGCCGCCGGAGCTTATCATTGAACTTCATAGGCCCCTGGACTTCTGTTGTGCTCCAGACGAGCTTCTTCATCGCCTGTTCGGGTTTTACCCAGGGACCACCAGTCAGGCTCCAGCCGGAGGAGCTGAAGATCGCCATTTCAAGACCGAGTCGATCGGCTTGTGAAGCGGCGTGCTTAATGGCGTCGAACCATTCAGGAGTGAAGAAGGAGATCGGCTTTTCGATGGTCTGCCCGCCACCCATTCCAATGTCGGCCGCCTGCGCGCCGCCGATGCCGACGCGCTTCATCCATTCCAAGTCCTTAGTAATTCCTTCCTTGGTAACGTTACCGCCTGTCCAGTGCCACCAGACACGCGGCCTGGCTGAATCCGGCGGATTTTTGAAACCCTGTTCAAGGATATCGCCGGAATCCCTGGCGAATGCAAAACCTGCTGTAAAAAACAGCACTAACACGATTATTTTGAGCCTGTATTTCTTAAATATATGATACATGATAAGAACCTTCTACTACTTGCCCATACAGGGCATTGACTTACAGGAATATTCTGAAATCATTGTTCTTCCATATATAACTGAGTTGAATTTGAAACCGTACTCCGTGCAATACAATGTTTCCATAATACTAAGGTGAACAGTCAAATTCAGCGTGCCTTCGACCATAAAATATTCACGGAGAGACGGATCTCTGTTTTGTCCACCAGCTAATTTTTTGAAAATATACCTTGATTCGACAGAGCTTGTCAAGGTTAGGCCAAAACCGCCGGAACGGGCCAAAAAAAGACTTATCCAGCAATGTAATTCAGAGATCAAGTAAATAAAAGATATTAACTGGCGTATGGTGTTGTTTTTCACGAAAATAGCATAAAAAAAATCGTAAAAATATTTCGTTTTATTATAATTTGGTGAAATCGAAGATATTTATCATATTTATGAATTTAAAGGATTAATTATATAACCAGGGATTTAATAAAAAAATCCGATTTAGGGTAAAGCGTTACGAAAGACGGTTTCCGAATTCCTTTGGTGTCGATTCTTTAATAATTACCAATTTATTTTACAGGGAGATATGCAATGAGAGGTATAATACGGATTATGCGATTCCAAACGTTCCTGGTGGCAGGCATCTTCGGCATTCTGTTTCAAAGCGGTTGTATAGCTGTTACCGAATCACCGCACGAGTGTATTTCCATCAACAATGATTGGCGATTTTCCAGGAATGACCCTGTTCCTGAAACTTCCGGTGAAACAGACACAGCGCTCACCGAAAATCTCGATTATCCCGTCAATCCAGGCCGCAGCAGACGTGGCGGCCGCGGCGCAGCAACACCACCGGTAGCCGACGTGGATCCCACATCCGGCATAGCTGCATTTATACTTCCCACCGGCAACGATTTCATTGCCGACCCGGCCGAGCGCTTTGCTCGCCCCGCCGGAAACTTCGGAGGAAACGTTCCCTATGTTAGCCCGGACTTTAACGATGCCGGCTGGAAAAAACTCGATCTTCCACACGACTTCGCCATCGAAGGTCCATTCAGAAAATCCGGTGGCGGCGGAATGGGGCGTTTGCCCTCGGCAGGTGTTGCGTGGTACCGTAAACATCTTGCTATTGCCGCCTCTGATTCCGGCAAACAAATCTACCTCGACATCGACGGCTCTATGTCCTACACCGCTGTCTGGTGCAATGGGCAGATAGTCGGCGGCTGGCCTTACGGCTACGCTTCCTGGCGAGTCGATCTGACACCCTATATCAAGTTCGGTAGTGACAATGTTCTGGCAATCCGCCTCAATAATCCGCCCAACTCATCGCGCTGGTATCCCGGCGGCGGCATCTACCGCAACGTCTGGATTGTTAAGACCGCACCCGTTCATGTCGGCCATTGGGGTACCTGCCTGACAACACCGGAAGTTTCGTCATCGTCAGCAACCATCGATCTGGAGGTCACGATAGACAACAATTCCGAAAACAATACGACCGTCGATGTCACCACCCGGATATACGCCCTGGATGCCGATGGCAGAAAAACCGGCAATGCCGTTGCCGGTATCGAGCTTGTAAAGGCTAAGGTTGCAGCAGGGGCGAGCACCAAGGTCAAAGGATCCGTCATCCTTGAAAATCCTCGCCTGTGGGGACCGCCACCCAACCAGCAACCCAATCGTTATGTGGCAGTCACAACCGTATCACATCAGGGCAAGTTAATCGACAGCTACGAGACACCCTTTGGCATCCGCGATGTGCAGTTTGATCCTGACACCGGTATCTACGTTAATGGTGAGCATATAAAGATCAAAGGTGTTAACCAGCACCACGACCTGGGTGCCCTGGGTGCGGCGTTCAATACCCGCGCGGCAGAGCGCCAGCTGGAGATAGTCCGGGAGATGGGATGCAACGCCATCCGTACGGCACACAATCCACCCGCTCCAGAATTACTCGAGTTGACGGACCGGATGGGCTTTTTGGTTATGGACGAGGCCTTCGATATCTGGGTTCGGCAGAAAACTCCTCGCGATTATCATCTGCTCTTCCCGAACTGGCACGAACAGGATCTGCGCGCGCTCGTCCGCCGGGATCGGAATCACCCTTCGGTGATTATGTGGAGCTTCGGCAACGAAGTCGGTGAGCAATACACCGATGAGCAAGGCGCATCGGTGGCGAAGCGGCTGCACGACATTGTGAAACAGGAGGATCCAACCCGTCCCACGACCAGCGCAATGAACTGGGCCAAGCCGGACATGCCCTTTCCTGCTTCAATGGATGTCATCACGCTTAATTATCAGGGCCAGGGAATTCGTCAGTTTCCGGAATTTGAAGGGACAAATCGCATTCGTACTGCACCGATGTTTTCTTCTTTCCATGAAAAATTTCCTGATAAGGTTATTTTAAGCAGTGAAACCGCCTCAGCTTTCAGCAGTCGCGGGATATATCTCTTTCCTGTCACGGATAAAATCAGCGATATTGTGCGAGATGGCCGGGGAGGTGATTCAAAGACTCATCATGTGTCCTCATATGAACTTCATCATGTAGACTTTGGCGCATCGGCGGACAAAGTCTTCAAATCGATTGAACAAAACCCTTTTGTGGCCGGCGAATTTGTCTGGACCGGATGGGACCACCTTGGTGAACCGACACCTTATTACGAGTCACGCAGTTCATATTGTGGGATTATCGATCTGGCCGGTTTCAAGAAAGACCGCTTCTATATTTACCAGGCACACTGGCGCCCGGACCTTCCGATGGCGCATATCCTGCCGCACTGGATCTGGCCGGAACGCGTCGGGCAGGTCACGCCGGTTCATGTATTCACCTCCGGCGACGAGGCTGAATTGTTCCTAAACGGAAAGTCACTAGGACGCAAGACCAAAGGCCAGTACGAATACCGCCTCCGCTGGGATGACGTAACTTACGAGCCGGGCGAGCTCAAGGTCATTGCCTATAAGGACGGCAATCAATGGGCGACCGATACGGTGCGTACTGCTGGTGACGCTTCCCAGATGAACCTCAAGCCCGATCGTGCCATAATCAATGCCGATGGTCTCGATTTGTCGTTTATTACTCTCACCGTACAGGACAGTAACGGCATAATGGTGCCCAGGGCCGATAATTTGATCCGCTTTTCAGCCAGCGGCCCCGGCGAAATTATCGCAACCGACAATGGCGACCCCACCGATTTCGATGTTTTTCCGTCTCACGAACGCAAGGCTTTCAACGGCCTTGCCTTAGTGATCATTAAGGCAAAACCCGGCCAAACCGGCTCGGTCGTCATTACTGCCGAGTCCGACGGACTGCCTGCTGCCACGTGCACTGTAACAACAAAATAGCATCGGAGGTCAGTAAAAAATAACAGGATTTGAGACATATAATTAAGTTAGAAATTAGTAAAATTTCATCATATATATTCACCGATGATGATTTTTCCGCTAATTCTTTTCAGGTGATATTCAGGTTCAGCATAACAACTATTTACTCGGGTGCGATATTACTTTGATTATACGGAGAAAAAAATGAAAAAAGTAACTGGTTTAAGAAATAAAGTCATCATAACCATAGGTCTGTTTGCAGTACTGTTTTTATACAACACCGGTTGTATATGTTATGCCGACGATCTTAAGTTGAATGATAAGGACTATTTTGAAACGCGTGGATTTAACGTGCTGGCCTTCGAGAATGGTTATACCGGCATGTTTTTTGACGAAAAGACCGCGGGCATTATGTTGATCCATCACGGCGTTCGGACAGCAACAGGGGGGGCGGTTCGGTTGAAGCCTGCTCCGGAGCAATGGGACCAGATCCCCACGATAGTTGAGAGAACGGTGAATAAGGAAAGTAACAGTGTAGATATACTGCTACGCTATCGGGATTTTGACTTTGATTCTAAAGTCCACGTTGAATCACAAGGTACGAGCGTGAAAATAAGTGTCTTTCTCGATGAACCATTGCCAAAAAAACTGGAAGGACGAACCGGTTTCAATCTCGAATTCCTGCCCTCAGCTTATTTTGAAAAAACCTACAGTATGGACGGCAAAACAGGCATCTTTCCACTTTATCCATCAAGTACGATGATGGTCAGGCCTATGGACACTCAACTACGCCAGTTTGCAGATCATTCCACATTCGATGATCGTGGACGTGCCGAATATGTTGAACCGAAACCAATTGCCGAAGGCAAATCGCTTATTTTGGCTCCGGAAGATCCACAGCGCTGCATCAAAATCCAATCCATGGGTGACGGCAATCTAAGGCTGCTGGACGGTCGTAATGTGGCACAGAACGGCTGGTATGTGGTACGCACTCTGATCCCGGCCGACCAAACAGGTAAGGTCGTTGAATGGCTTCTTACACCCACAATCCTGCCGAACTGGACGCGGAGACCTGTGATCGGATACTCCCAAATCGGTTATCATCCCAATCAGGAAAAAGTAGCGGTTATTGAGCTGGATAAAAATGACACTCCGCTCACTTCCGCTACTTTGTTACAACTCGACGACAAAGGGCAGTGGTTGGAAAAATATAAAGGCGATACCAAGGAATGGGGGAATTTTCTCCGCTATCACTATGTCCGGTTTGATTTTTCTGATGTGCGGGATCCCGGCCTATATAGTATCCAATACGGTGACCAGAAAACAGGGCCTTTTCAGATCGGAACGCATATATATGATCAAATCTGGCAATCCACACTGGATGTTTGGTTCCCTGTGCAAATGGATCACATGTTTGTGAATGAAGCCTATCGTGTCTGGCACGGCGCCGCGCATCTGGACGATGCCAGACAGGCGCCGCTCAATCATCAGCACTTTGACGGTTACCGGCCGGGCAACAGTACGGAAACAAAATACGAACCGGGTGAGCATATCCCCGGATTGAACATCGGCGGCTGGTTTGATGCCGGCGATTATGATATTCGCACGGGCTCGCATTGCAGTACCGTGCTCCATTTCGTCGATTCCTGGGACTATTTCGGATTGCAGCGGGATGAAACACTCGTGGATCAAAAACAGCGCTATGTGGATATTCATCATCCGGACGGAAAACCTGATATTCTGCAGCAAATCGAACACGGCACGCTCGCGCTCATTGCCCAGCATCGCGCGTTCGGCAGAGCAATCCCCGGGATTATTGTGCCGAATCTGCACCAGTATCATCATCTCGGCGATGGGTCCACCATGACCGACAACTTGCCCTATAATCCCAATCTCAAACCTTACGAATCCGACGGTGTCTCAAGCGGAATCCCCGACGACCGGTGGGTGTTTACCAACAGATCGTCTGGTCAGAATTATTCTTCCATCGCGGTATTAGCTGCGGCCAGCCGAGCACTACGGGAGTATAACGATGAACTGGCCGATGAATGCCTCAGGACTGCACAAAAGGCATTTGCAGACGAGCAACGACAGCCACAACAGAACAGCCGCAGAGAGGATTTTGGCCGAGGCGGTGACATGCGCGCATTGCTGCAACTATATATTGCCACAAAAGACAGCCGGTACGCCGAGGCATTTCAGAAAAGGTTGTGGGATACACTCGAGACAAATCCCGACAGAAATATGGGCCTCGCCGTCCGAGCTGTACCGCATATGGATCAGGCCTATAAGAACAAGCTGGCTCCCTTCGTCGAACAATACAAAATTGCCAATGATGACATGCTCAAAGAGAATCCCTACGGTGTCACGATCACGATCCGCGGCTGGGCCGGCAATTCGACCGTTATTGATTGGGCCATCACCAATTACCTGTTGCACAAATCCTATCCGGAGCTCATTGGTCCCGAATATACCTATCGTGGAATCAATTATATTTTTGGCTGCCATCCCTACTCCAACATTTCATTCGTTTCGGGCGTGGGCCTGTATTCGAAAAAGATCGCGTACGGCAACAATCGCGCGGACTATTCATTTATTGCCGGCGGCGTGGTACCGGGCATTCTCCTGATCAGACCGGATTTCTTTGAAAACAAGAACGACTGGCCGTTTTTATGGGGAGAGAACGAATATGTCATCGACATTTGCGCAAATTATATTTTGCTCGCAAATGCTGTGCTGGACTTAGCGAATGAGGATAAATAATTTTAGAATTCAATACCCCATCATCAAATTTTGCAAGGGGTGGCCGGAAAAAATATATGGCAACAGGAATTATAGTATTTTGCTTTGATCCTATCGTAGGCGTTATTATCCTATAGCTATTACCTTATTGCTCTGTTTGCCTGTATGGTTTAAGCATCTCGATATACTTCCGCAACAGGTCTCGCAGAGCAGGAAGGTCAGGTTGTCCCTGGCGCATCATATCCACTTCACGGGTTGGGGGCTCGCGCATAGGCACCAATTCCGCCGCCTCCAGCAAGTGTGCGGCAGTTTCCGCCAGATCCAATCCCTCGTTCCAGGAAGCATCAGTTTGCTCGATCCATTTATTGCCATTGGTGACTACCCGTGTGACCCATCCTTCTCTATCGGGAACCGCTGGAAGGATATTCCGCCCTCGGTTTCGAAAGAATCCAAGCACTGCCGCAGCGATGGCCGGATCGCGCACCGTTCCATCTTCATAGAAGACTCCGTGGACCTCGCCCCATCCTCGGCGTACAATCATGAGTTCCCAAATGTACCAGCCCACGCCTGCATCCATATGCTCCTGGAGTGTTATGTCATAGGGATTAGCACGCGCCACGCAACCGATCTCGCCGTTAATGAGAGGTTTGCCAACTTGTGCCGCGAACTGTTTTGCCCGGGCGATGTTGGCCCGGATTTGTCCCCGAGTCTGCATATAGTCGTGGAATTGAAGGACATCCACATGGTCAGCCAGTTCCTCCATTCCCTCGACAAAAGCCATACCGATAGTCACCGGGGTTCTTGGATCAAGTTCATGGAAGACACCAGCCATGTATTTTGCATAATCTAATTCCCTCTGAACTCGTTCTCTGGGAGTTGTGGGCCAGTCCGGCTCATTCATAACATCCCAGAACGCCAGTCCGGGTTCATCCGAAAGTGTCTCAACAAGAAACTGGGCCCACTCTCTGGCTTGTGGGCGCAATGATGTGTCTCGCGTCCATTGTCTGGCATAACCGACTACCGGCATTACACCGATACCACGCTCATGGCAGGCACGAACGAAATGCAGAAGCTTTTTGGGGACCCCCTCTTTGTCCTCGATATATACCTGGTAGGGGACAAAGACTCGAATCTGATTCAAGTTAAGACGCTTGGCGAGATCAAGGTCGTGTTCTATCACAGCCTCATCGTAACTGATCCAGCAGTCTATATGGTGCCGCGGGAATCCCGCAATGTTTGCCGGTGTGTAATTAAAACCGCGAACATCAGATAAATCTTTCGGAATGCACCGGGTGATTGTTGAATCCTTCACCTGAAGTTCCGCACAACCTGCTAATATGAGGGCCAATAAAAAATAGACGGGTCTTCTTAACATCATTTTCTCCCTTCAGTTTATACCTGCGTATGGCAGTCTTAGTATTTATTTGCAAACATAGGATTAACAACTTTATGCTGTTAAGCAGATTATTAGATAAGAGTTCCTAAAAAAAAACATTTTTACGAGAAAATCTATACAACCAGAAGGGTCCTTCTCTCCCGATTTTAACGAAAAGTCGATTTTCAAGTATTTTAATTTTAGCGCCTTATAAAAACCAAGGGAAATATAATCATATTCAATGAACGTTGTCAACTCAAGCATTGTATATAACAATTGGTACGCTCTTGCCGTCACCTTTATTACTTGGACGATGCCTTGACCTCGACTTGGAGGTTCCTGGTGTTGCCTACTCTGTCGGTCTCGCCTGTGACTGGGGCGATCTCAACTCTGGAGGTGTGCTTGCCGAAAGACGTATTCCTGGTGCCCCAGTTGAAGGTAAGGCTGACGCTGTCATCAAAGGGAGCCTGATATAGATACACTCTGCCTCCTTCATTTGTGTGGAAGGTATCTCCGATCACAACCCCGTCAGACCATTGCCGTTGAGATCACCGCTACAGATCTCTGAACCATACATACAAAATTACCAATGCAAAAGCAGCCAAGACACACTAAAAAACGCATTCCCGGCTGTTCTGCAAACTCCCCGAGTAGGGCTCGAACCTACAACCTAGCGGTTAACAGCCGCTCGCTCTACCGATTGAGCTATCGGGGAATCTTGGCCCATCAGGACTAATCGATAAACTCCTACACGCCGACTATTATCATCCCAATTATTCGTAACATTATCCGTTTTTACTCCACTTTGTCAAGACCGGGCTTTTTTTTTGGTTGTTAAAACGAAAAAACATCCCAATACTGGTAAAATAGACAATATTATTGTATACTTACGGCTTTGTAAAGCTCAAGTGAGCTGCTTCGCCGTTCGATATAAGAATGATTGCTGTATATTGCCCGAACGGCCAGGCCGATGCAGCGCATATTAACCGCGTCTATGCGGAAAACAATGCGCTTTTAAAGTTGTAAGATATGTAAATTTTATGGCCAAAGACATACTCGATATTGGAGGTTTTACCATTCTCAGGCGCATCGGAACAGGCGCCCGGAGCACAATATATCTGGCTTCCGACGAGGAGGAAGATAATGCAACCGTAGCTTTGAAGCGAGTCATATACGAGAAACCTGAGGATGCACGGGTATTCGAGCAGGTTGAAACCGAATATAAAGTCGCCCAAAAAATAGACCACCCATACGTCCGCAAATGTTACAAACTCAAAAAAATACGCAGCATGTTCAAAGCAAAAGAGATGCTTCTTTCAATGGAATACTTCGAGGGCAAGAACCTCGAAGACTGCTCGACCTTAAGTCTGGGTGACGTGCTGCTCGTATTCAGAATGGTTGCAAGCGGTCTCAATGCCATGCATCAGCATGGTTTCGTTCACTGCGACATGAAACCCAACAATATATTACTGAACAAGTCCGGCTCAATAAAAATCATTGACCTCGGCCAAAGCTGTAAAATCGGAACAACAAAACAAAGGATTCAGGGCACTCCGGATTACATTGCCCCGGAGCAGGTCAAGCGTAAACCTCTCGGCCCGAAAACAGATATCTTTAACCTCGGGGCCACAATGTACTGGGCCCTTACGGGAAAGAATGTCCCCACGCTGATTCCCAAAAAGAACAAATTCGGACTACCGGTCACCGAGGCGCGTCGAGCACCTCACGAATTGAAACATCAATTACCGATAGGAATTTCAAAGCTCGTTATGGATTGCATCGAGGATGACCCAGCAAACCGCCCTCGCAATATGATGACGGTCATATCAAGACTCGACCTGATGGTGCATAGCATCTTTGGGGGCAAAATAAAAACGAACAAAAATGCCTCAAACAATCATTGATTTGCTGAATAAGGGCACGGAAGCGAACAGCGAAGACAAGTTTCGACGCGGCAATCTTATCCAATTGCCCGACAAAGGCGAACTGATTATAACCGGCGATCTACATGGCCATCGTCGAAACTTCGAAAGGGCGGTAGCTTTTGCTGATTTAGCCGGACGGCCGGACAGACATATCGTTTTTCAGGAGATAATTCACGGCGGCCCCGAAAATCCCGAAGGCGACTGCCTGTCGTATAAACTATTGTTCGATGTCGTCCGCTACAAATTAAGCTTTCCTGACAGGGTCCATGTGATTATGGGCAATCACGATACGGCATTTATAAATAACAGCGAAGTGATGAAAGACGGCAAAGAAATGAACCGCTCGATGCGTGCGGCTATCAAACGGGAATACAAAAAGGATACCGTCAAAATCATGTTTGCAATCAAGCAAAATTTGTTTTCCCAGCCGCTGGCGATCAGATGTGAGGACAGGATATGGCTCTCACATTCACTCCCGTCCGACCGTCTCGTGGATAAATTCGATCCGGAGATTCTTAATAGAGAGCTTAAGGTCAACGACATCGTCAAACCGGGTTCGGCTTATCTTCTGACATGGGGCAGGAAGATGAGCCAGGAACTGCTCGATAAAATGGCGGAACTTTTCGATGTCGATATATTTGTGCTCGGCCACCAGCCACAGGAGATGGGTTGGTGCCAGGCTGGGAAAAACCTTATTATTATCGCTTCAAATCATAATCACGGCTGTTTGCTTCCGATAGATTTGGCGCGATCATATACTGTCGAGGAGCTTATAGAAGCTTTAGTGCCGATGGCATCGCTGCCATAAAACTTTTTTAAGAAAAGGACATTCTGATCTTTTATTATGGATTGGTATTACTACATAATTTTGGTCGCAATCATATTTCAATTGCTTTTCCTGCTGCAGACATATAATAACCATCGATATGCGCTCAAGAAGTACAGGAAAAAACGCTGGTACAGGCCGCACACCGTTTTGATTGTCCCCTGCAAAGGACTGGATTCAGCCTTCCAGGAAAATATTACCTCATTTTATCTTCAGGACTATGAAAACTACTCGCTGTGGTTTGTGGTGGCGGAAGAATCGGATCCCGCATACAGAGAATTAACCAAGCTCAAAAAACGATTAAGCAAAAACACGAAAGCAAAGGAAGTAAAAATACTCGTTGCGGGACACGGTCAATCCTGCAGCCAGAAAAATCATAATCTTTTATACTGCTACGAAAGGACCGGCGACGACGTCGATGTTTTGGCTTTCGCCGATTCCGATATCTGCGTTCACAAAGACTGGCTCAGCCACCTTGTGTATCCACTGCGGAAATCAAAATACGGTGCTGCAAGCGGTTATCGCTGGTTCATTCCCGAAAAGAACAATATTGCCAGCCTGGCCCTTTCGGCGTTAAATGCAAAGGTCGCGCAGCTTCTCGGGAACACTATTTTCAACCAGGCCTGGGGCGGCTCTATGGCAATTCGCACCGATGTTTTTCGCCGGGTCGGTCTTGATAAAATATGGCCGAAAGTCCTCAGTGATGATTTATCACTCAGTCGTGCCGTCAAAAAAGCCGGTATGCATGTGGCTTACGTCCCGGCATGTCTGGTTGCTTCATACGAATCCACTACCTGGCGGAAGCTCTTCGAATTCGCCAGGCGACAATTCTTAATTACGCGTGTCGCCGCTATGAAGACGTGGATGTTCGGCTTATTCAGCTCCTTATATTCGGTCCTGGGTCTCTGGGGAGGGATTGCCATTGCCTGGCTTGTCATTCGCGGCTCGTGGTTCGATAAACAGTTCACGCTACAGGAAAAAACTATCCTGCTGGCACTACCGGTCGTGTTTGCTGTTAGTCAACTCATCAGGGCAATACTTAGACAGACAATGATTAGAAGATTATTGGAAAAAGACACACAAAAAATGAGGGCCGCCTGTCTGGCCGACATACTATTTTCATGGGCATGGTCGTTAGTACTGCTTATCTTCATCCTTTCTTCGGCTTTCGGCAATACCGTCTGCTGGCGGGGAATCCCCTACAAACTGCTCGGACCTTACGAGACAATCGTATTAGACAATAAGTCATAAAGTTTTTGCTATAAGGCGGAATTTAGCAGTTTTAATCAGAAACATATACTTTCTGACTGGATATAATTGGATAATTTGAGATAGCCCGATATTCCCGGCTGGCAAATGAAAAAGATTCTGTTCAGGGTGTGATTATTCCCAAAGAACTACTAAAGAAAAACAATCCCTGAATATCTTTAGGTCGGATTTGCGAATGACGAAAGACTGATAACCAAAAAACTCACCCAAAGATAGACTGTTGCAAGCATTGTCAGGTACACTGCGACTTCATCTAAAATTTTCACAAACCTTCGCATCTTTCCGCCCCCATTATTGCTTGTGTAGCTTTCAGTCCGTAGTTAGGAAATCCCTCTGTATAAAGTATAACATATATCTTAAAAGTCACAAATTTCGGACGTTGCTTTTTGTCCAAAATGGAGTTCGTTCGTATAGCGCATAAAGCAGGGCCTATACCAAAGAAGTAGGCATAGGCCCCACATATAATCTCTATCGAGCAACCAAATACCGAATAATTCAGTTTACTATTACTGCGGATATAATCTGATATCGTCAATAATCACAGTACCTGAGCCTCCTGTAACATCGGTTCTCTCAAAGCCGATTGTAAGCGTTGTCACATTACTGAGACTGATTCCAAACGATGCAAGCTCGATATCCCATCGTGTCCACGAAGATGCAGCAATATCACCGGCGTCACCGCCATACACTTTCTTTACGCCGTTTAGCTCGACATACATCCGCTCGGTAATATCGTTGTTAGAATTGCCGTAGAACCATAGCGTCAGCACTGCAGGAGAACCGATAGTCCAGTCTCTGCCGATCGGCAGTTCTGACGTACTGACGGTAACCTTCGACAAACTTGCCACGCTGTTGTTATATAAGATTGGTACCGACTGACGGCCGCCATGAACAATATCCAATTCAAGAGAGTAGCCTGTTACATACCCTATGGCCGAGCCGTTTATTGACGAATTATCGTATCCGTCTATCCACGTCGAATATATCAGGTTGCTGCCTTCTTTATCGACTTCAGTATCGTTATATAACTCGAAATCATCCACAACAAGATACAACTGTGTCGAGAAGCTCCATATCTCACCCCGCCAGATTGAGTCGATTTCGGCATTATTAACTTCGTCCACACGCCAGTAGTAAGTATTTTCCAAGTCAAGAGACAATGGGCCGTATTCGGTACGCCCTGTACCGGACGGCGAGAAAGCCCTGGGAATCATAACAAGGGGCGCGGTGCCATTTTCTACAGCCTGCCGGTCGGCGCTTACATACACTTTGTGTTCTGCCGCCTCCCTTCCGGGCCTCCAACTGACAGTTACATCAATGGCCACATCTGTAGCCCCATCAGCAGGATCGGCCTTTCTTGCCTGTACAGGTAAATACAGGAAGCGAACCTCGCTCAGGCCGTATTGGGGAAAGACCGGGAGCCAGTTGTCGGCGGGATTCATCCGGACAAACTTTACCGGTGCTCCGTTGAAGTCCACGATTATATCGCAGGCGTAATCGTCCGTGCCGGGCGCCTTCGGGAATTCAGTTTCACCGCCCAACTGCATCCAGTTGTTGCCGTCGGTCGAATACTCGATAGTGACATTCCTAACACCAAATCCAGAAAGGGCAGACTGGCCGTTATAGTTCCAGACCAACATGCGGTCCAGCTTATACACTTTGTCGAATTCGTACTGTATCCATACCGGTCCGGCTGCTCCTGAGGTGGTAAGCCACATTGCCGCTGTTGCCGTCGAGTGTGTTCCATTCGGATCCAGCCCCGAATCGTTTATCGTATTTTCCGGTCCCTGATCCGGTGCCTGACTGGAAGCCGTGGCGGTAATGTTTTCGCCTGAGATCGGATACACAAAAGGTTCGACTGTAAAGTTCCAGATGTGACCTTTGAAGATTGTCGTGTCCGGAGGAGCATTGACTTCATCGATGCGCCAGTAATAAGTCCTGCCGAACTCAAGACGGCCTGGATCGAACGTGTTAGCATCAAGACCGGGGCCAATCAGTAGCGGACTGCTCGCATCGGCAGTATTAACATCCTCGAAACTCGTCGCGAGATATAAATTATGACTGCCGGCAAAATCCCCCGGTTTCCAGAAAAGGAAAATATCCCTGGGTACATCAGTCAATCCATTTTCCGGGACCGGTGAAACCGCTCTTGTTGCCTGTGGTCCCCGGCCTGCCATGGCATCGAGTATCTCCAGGTCGTTCAGGGCAAGGTCATAGATACGCAGGTCGTCGATCATGCCGTCAAAGTAATGACCGGAGTTGGGTGAATCATTGGCAATACGGAATTCCGCCGTGGAAATACCTATAGACGTTGTTGCAGTTTGAGAAGCCACCAAATTTCCGTCACGGTACTCATCATAGGTATCGGTCGTATCATTATAAACCCATGCAAGATGCATCCATGTATCCCCTGGCAGCATTACTCCCTGACTATCTCTGTACAGAACACGAGCTGTATCGTTGCACATATCCATTTCCATACGGTCATTATAAACAGCACATGTAAAACCGCCGCCGGGAGCACTGTTAACCTGCCGATTGCTGCATATTTTCATATCTCCGCCGGCAGGCTTATTGATCCATGCACAAACAGTCAAACCTCCCGTACCGGCTGTGTCGATATCAATGTGTCCGCATGTCACGTAATCACCTTCTCCATCGAAACGCAGCGCCCCGTCCAATCGGCCAAAAATCCTCGCCGTCTCGCCTATGAGAGTACCTTCGTGCCGATTGCCGGATGAATCAATAGCGATTATGCCGGAGCTTTCATCAAATTTCCACCATCCGACAAGCTCGGCATCGGTGTTATCCGCCGCACCCAGCAAAAAAGCCAGAGAAGCAAAAAATATCAAATTCTTATACACAAGAGCCTCAAAAAATATTATATCTTACCCCATATTCCGACATGCCCCTGTCAGGAACCATACTATTTTTATATCAAATGAGCAATCCATCAAGTATATCATCCTGTATTTCGGGCCTTATTCATTCTCAATTCTGCCTTTACAGAACTACAAGTTATGCGGCCGGTCCAAACCGCCTTAATTGAAACCGGTTCTCTTCGTATCGTTATTGCGCTGCTAAAAATTAAAGGGGCCTATATCGAAACAAACGATATAGACCCCGTAACAATCCCAAACATCAACAGTCACTATCTACCCCGCGACATTAACTTCATAGCCCACAGAGATCACCATATATAACAATTAGTGGGTTGCAAGGTAACGGACTTCGCTCGAAGACAATGCCCGATTGTAGATATTGAACTCATGAATCGAGCCTGCCCACTCCGGATCAACAGAATAAACGCCTTTACCAAGATAAGCTGCGGCCTGGCCGATACCGGCGATCTCGTTACCGGCAGCCAATGCAGTAACACCAATCAGCTCGCCGTCAATATAAAAAGCGATACTCGTCGCATCGACCGTACAAACAAATTGGTGCAACTGGCCGTCATCATGTTCAGCCGACGCACTCACACTATCCTCTTCGCCCCAGGGACTATCATCCATAGACCTCGTTTGGATCGCAGCTCGACTGACGTCATCAGCTCGGGCCGGCGTTATAAACAAGTATCTATACCCGTATGTAGAAGAAGCTCCCGTGCCTTCCTCGCCAAAAGCCGCCAACATGTGATTGCCTGTATTTCCGCCTTCCACCGAGGTAAACCACGCTTCGATTGACAGTTCCGAGTAAGTATTTAACGCAATCACATCGCCTGGCATCGACATCCAGTCATCCGTGCCGTCGAGAACAAGCGAGCCATCGCTGATAGTTGCGTCACCGGCCAGAGTACCATGAGCGGTACCGACACTATCGTTAGCTGTGCCGTCTTCGAACGTGTAAGAATGAACCAGATTATCAGTGCCGGGATCAACCGATACCTTATACAAACGAACGTCATCGATCAGTATTGTACCCGTACCGCCGGTTGCCCCGGTCCTTTCCAAACCAATGGTGAGCATCGATATACTATTCGCATTTACACCGAGCGATGAAAGATTGATAATCCAAAGATTCCAGCGCTCGAGGGCCACGTCACCCGGATCGCCGTCATAAAGAACCTTAATACCATTAATCTTTGCGTACATCTGTTCGGTAGTAGCATTGTTCGGGTCGCCATAGAAGAATAATCCCAACACCCCGGCACCACCTTTGCTCCAATCCCGTCCGATCGGTAATTCACTTGTGCCCACTGTAACCTCGGACATGGCGGCGATTGTGTTATCGTAGGTTAACGGCACCGATTGGTCACCATTATGAACAATCTCGGTCTCCATAGTCGGCTGGAATGCTTCGAAATACCCTATGGTTGAGCCGTTTGTCGATGGATTATCCACTCCGTCTGTCCATGTGTCATATATAAGTTTGCTGCCTTCCTGATCGACATCGATATCGTTGTAGGACTCGAAATCATCCACAACAAGATACTCTTTCGTCGAGAAATTCCAAACACTGCCGCTCCAAAGAGGTACAGCTTCGGCATTATTGACCTCATCGACTCGCCAATGGTAGGTATTCTCCAGCTCGAGTGATAAAGGACCGTAACTGGTTGCGCCAACTGTCGCAACAGGTGCGGTTTTGTCTATCACGGCCTGCTGATCGGTGCTGATATATACATTATGCTCGGCCGCTTCTCTGCCGGGTCTCCAGCCGAGCATAGAATCTATTGCTATATTTCGCACGTTGTTAGCCGGACTGGGTTCTCTGGCACTAACGGGAATATACATGAACGCCACTTCGGCCAGACCGTACTTGTTAAAGAGGCCCACGCCACCACCCCAGTTGCTGATCGCGGTAATCTTGACATACTTTGCCGCCACGCCTTCAAAGGGAACTGTTATATCATGGGCATAACCATCTCCGCCGGGTGCCTGGGTAAATTCCGGGACATTTTCCAGTTGCATCCAGCTCTCGCTATCGAGTGAATATTCTACTTTAGCTTCCTTTAAACCGTAATTAGTAAGAATGCTGGATCCGTTATAGTTCCAGACAAACATCTGCTCCAGCTTATATGGTTTGTCGAATTCATATTGAATCCATGCCGCACCCGGCTCTTCCGCGCCGCTCTGCCACATATCTGCACTTTCGTCGGTATGTAAGCCGTCCACAAGACCTGCGCCGTTGATTGTATTTTCCGGCCCCTGACTGGATGTCTGACTTGAGGCCGTTGCGGTTATATTCTGGGCGTCGATTTGGTAGGAAACAGGTTCTATCGTAAAACTCCAGACACTACCTTTCCACACCGTCGTGTCGGCAATGTCATCGATTCTCCAATAATAAGTCTGTCCTAACTCGAGCCGGCCGACATCACAAGTGCTCGCATCCTGTGCCGGACTGACAAGCAGAGAGCTGCTTGTATCGGCGCCGGCAACTTCATTAATATCCGTTCCCAGGTAAATATCATGCGCCACGGCGTCAGGCCCTGGCTCCCAGCTCAGAACTACATCACGAGGGACATCTGTTTTCTTATTTGATGGATTCGGATAACGAGATATCGGTGTTTCGGTAATTTCCGCATCCGGCCCTTCGCTAAAACTGGCTAAAACGTCATCATCCGTCAGGGCCGTATCATAGATACGAAATTCATCTATTGTGCCGTTAAAGTACGGATCGGCTGTATAAACTGAATCTCCAATATAAGCAAACATCCTTGCGACACCCGATAGTTGCATTGTGGTAGATGTTGTACCCTTCAATTCACCGTCCAGATAAAGTCTAATCACACTTGTGGCGCCGTCATATACACAGGCAACATGTGTTGGTGTACCGATAACAATCTCATCTGCATCCACTACATCTTCACCTGCTGACCATGAAGGGTATCCGTTGGTTGATATGGCAAGTCTTGCAGTACTACTACCGGAGTTTGGGGTGAAGAATATGCAGTTTCCACCCGCGCCTCCTGCATCGGCACCGCCAAAATCAAATAAACGCTGCCAATCCGTATCCGCACTTGTTTGGAACCACGCTTCAATCGTAACGCTTTGAAATGCCGGATCGAGTATGTCCGCCGGCAAACTCACGCCTCCACTTCCATCGAGCACCAGCTCGTTATCGGCAATAGTTGCCGTCCCTTCCAGGGTCCCGTCTCTGCCGCCAACCGAATCAACTGCCGTGGTGTCACCATCTGTGAAACTGTAGCGGTGGACAAGACCGCCCCGAGCAACAACGCCCAGACCAAGCACTAAAGCAAATGAAATCAGAAAAAGTTTCCTACACATCATAAACCTCCTTCAAAAAAGGTTAATAATATTATTTTACTATCTCGATATATCGTAACGTATATATACTCTTGCGTTTCTGCCCTTCCTCAGGAAATTATCTCGATGAAATCTTATAAATTTAGTTCCGATAAATGCCAAAAATCACGCCTGCACTCCTCATATAAGAACAGGTCTTCTGTACCATTATTTATATCATATCTGAAGCTTCCGCGTCAAGGTAAAAAAGCCTTCTAAGGGACGCCATCGTCCTATAATACAACTAAATTCTCTTGTCATACAATACTTTCTCACTAAAGCCGCAATTCGCCTCACAGGCTGAAATCCGATACATATATCATTCGGTCAAATTTATATTATCGACAGCTTTTTGGGTCGTCTGGATGTTAAAACAATCCGGCCAAAAGCTTCTTGACCATCAACACAGATTTAAATTTCAAACCGCAGGAATAAGTAAAAACGCCATATACTACTAATAAAATACCGTCTCACATTCTGATAAATCCATTTCCGACAGAAACTTATAATGCCATAAATTATTTCAAAAAAATTGCTATATAATATTGACAGATACCTTGTAATGCTATATACCAATTATATGGAAGACAGATTTTTCGATAACTGGTCAACGCAATTACGAAAGGGAATGCTCGAGTTATGCATCCTTAACTCAATAAGAGGCACAAGCCTGTACGGATATGACATTGTTCGCAAGCTTCGGAATATTCCCTCTCTTGTCATCAGTGAAGGGACAATCTACCCGATTTTAAGCAGACTCAAACGAGAGGGTCTTCTTGGCACATCTATCAAAGAATCGTCCGAAGGCCCGCCCCGGAAATATTACGAGCTGACCGAAAAGGGACAAAACATCCTCCGTCAAATGAACGAATACTGGCAGGAGACCCGAAATGGAACCGACTCTCTAAAAGGAGAAGAATAATGGTGCTCAAATTCAGTCTCAATGCACGAAAATCCTTCGACGATTACCTCAATCAGGTCAAGGTTTACCTGAAAGGCGTCAAATCCGTCGATGCGGAAGAAATAGTTCAGAACATAAACGAGCATATCGAGAACGAGCTGACTGGCGCGGCGGAACCGGTCGGCTCTGAGACACTCGATGAGGTTCTAAAAAAACTCGGCAGCCCTCAACAATGGGTGCCGGAAGAAGAATTATCCTGGTGGAAAAAATTCGTCCTGCGTATTCGAACAGGCCCGGAGGACTGGCGTCTGGCATATCTGTCTTTCGGATTGTTCTTATTCGGTTTTTTATTTCATTCATCATTTTTTGTTTTTGTTATATTGGTGACGGCCAGCTATATTGTTTCCCGTGCAGCGATGTCACTATCTGACTACAATATCCAGGTCAAGGCTCAAAAATGGCTTCTTTATCCGCCAATGATTATTGTTACACTTTTTCTCGCCGGGGTACTGTTACTGCTTCCTCTGTCCATTCTTATTCCAATCGCCGAAAATCTCGAAAGCACAATGATGCAAACATACAAAATAAGTATTGACGATAGTTACTGGTATGTGGCTTCCTCGTTTATCGCAATGGTAATTTGCTTATGTTGGATTTTAGAAGGGATTATCTGTCTGATTTACCCGTCGTTGCCAAAGAAACTCTTTTATCCCTTGGCCGAATGGTTCAAACGCAAACACGCTTTTACACTGATTGTATTGGCTATTATTGCTTCTGCGATATCATTTTCGTTATGGATGTACGCCGTCAATACATACATTAATTAACGGCAGATTGTCTCGATAAACTCGATTATCCGCCGGGCGGTTACAGCCTTTTTCGTACCGGTAAATTCCTGCCAGGGCAGATCGCAAACTTTAATATGAACTGAAGATTTCTCTCCCCCAATCGCTCCAGGCTCATTGGCTACAATCATGTCGAGGTTCTTTTCTTCGAGCTTTTGTTCGGCGTTTTTCCGAAGGTTCCTGTCCTCCAAAGCAAAACCAATGATAATACGTCGTCCGTGACTTGTGGCTCGTGACTCGTTTTTATGCTTCCCGGCCCACCTTAAAATATCAACTGTAGGTTTTAACTTTATCGTTAAACCGCTTTTTGATTTTTTAATTTTCATTTTCGATTTTTTCACGGGAGTATAATCGGCGACGGCGGCAGCCATAATCAGACACTCGCTCCCGACAAAATGTTTCTTAACCGCCTCGAACATCTGGGCGGCCGTCTCTACCCTGACAACCTGAACGCCGTCGGGGACACGCAGCGAGGTCGGGGCCGTGATAAGTGTCACTTTATGTCCGGCTTTTAGTGCCGCACGGGCCAGGGCATAACCCATCCTGCCGCTGCTCGCATTGGAAATAAAGCGAACCGGGTCAATATACTCACGTGTGCCGCCGGCTGTGACTAAAATTCGCATCTTGCTTCTCGCGGTGTGCTTATTACGTTTATCTTCAGGCTTTTGTAATTTTAGAGGCGATTTTTTCTATGGCTTCCAATATATCCTGCGGTTCGGCCATTCTGCCGAGACCTTTGGTGCCGCAGGCAAGCCGCCCCTCGACCGGACCGACAATCCGGATTCCCATTTTCCTGATGGTCTCGACATTATTTTGTACAGCCGGATTCGCCCACATTTTATCGTTCATTGCCGGAGCCAATAACACCGCCCCTGATTTCATCAGCGGCCAACATGCGCAAAGCAAAGTGCTGAGCAGGTCGTCACAAATGCCATGCGCAACTTTACCGATAATATTCGCAGTCGCCGGAGCGACAATAACGATATCCGCCCAGTCGGCCGGCGCGATGTGACCGAATCGAAATTGTTCCGGTGTGCTCCACATATCGGTTAAAACAGCCGAATTAGTCACAGCCTCGAAACTTTTAGGGCCGACAAACCGGCAGGCATTTTCCGTCATTACAGTATTTACATTTGCCCCCGCGGCGGTCAGCTTGCTGGCCAAATCGACTGCTTTGTATGCGGCGATTCCACCGGTCACACCAAGCAAAATATTAAAGTTATCAAGCATCTCGTTTCTTTTGCCGCCACCCGGTATCATCGGACGACCGAACCGGCTTTAATTCTTGCCGGTGTTCTCTGAAACTTGTGTGGATATTCCGCCATCGACGGCAATCTTGTCTTCTAAAACTTCCTGAATAACAATTTCAAGCATAGTCTTGCCTTCGATGTCCTCGATCAGAGGCCGTGCTCCCTGCAAGAGCTCACCGAGTCGTTTTTGAACCAGTGCCGTTAATTTGAATCTGCCGCCGACCTTGTTGATTAATCTGTCACTTTTTAGTTCGTCTATCATCTTTATTGTCTCGTAAATAGTATTTCGTTAAAAACCGTCACTAACATCAGGATCCTGATTTAGCTTTTCTATCGCTCCCTGTATCCTCGATAATCTGTACACATTCATTCACTGCCTGCTGCAAGTCTTCGTTTACAACCATATATTCATAATATTGCCAGGCGGCGGCGATTTCCGTGCTCGCCCCATCCAACCTTTTCTCCGCCGCCTCAGCGGCATCCCGGCCCCTGTGATTCATGCGTTCGGCTAAAACTTTAGCGCTCGGCGGTAAAATAAAGATCATCACTGCATCCGGGTAAAGCACCTTGACCTGCTTGGCACCCTGGACATCGATCTCTAAAATCACCGTCCTGCACGCCTTAAGCTTCTCCTCGACTTTGTCCCTGGGTGTCCCATACAGGTGACCGAAGACCTCTGCATATTCCAGGAATAATCCCTTGCCGATTCGCTCTTTAAATTCCTCCTGTGATACGAACCAATAATCCCGTCCGTCAACTTCGACCTCACTTTTAGGGCGGGTAGTCATCGAGACGCTCAGGCAGACATCATTTCGCCTTGTGACTATCTCTTTGCAGATCGTGCTCTTGCCCACCCCGGAAGGACCGCTTATTATTACTACTTTACCTTTTTTATCTTTTGAAGCACCCATCAACAACCCTTATATGACTAAAAGCTCTCGAAAAATCCAGAGCCAAAAACCAACTACTCGACATTCTGAATTTGTTCCTTAATACGTTCTATCCAACATTTCATATCAACCACACAGCGGGTAATCTCGCCGTCCGAGGTCTTACTGGCTATCGTATTGGCTTCTCTTAGCATTTCCTGACTGATGAAATCCAGTCTCCGCCCGGCCTGATCGTTAGCCTCACAGCTCTGAACGAACTGTTGCAGATGCGAATCCATCCGTGCAATTTCTTCTGAAATATCCGATCTGTCCGCAAAAACCGCCACCTCTCTTGCAAGTGTTTCTTCGTCCAGCTCCAGTTTCGCTTCTGCGAGCAGCGTATCTACTCTTTGCTTCAGTTTTTTCGCATACTCATGCACTACGATAGCGCTTCGAACACGTATCTGCTCGAGATCTTTTTCGATTGCCCGGCAGTGTCCTTTCAGCTCTTCTGCGAGGAAATTACCCTCGGTGGCGCGCATTTGCCGGAGCTTATCGATAGCCTTCTGGCTAACATCGAGAACCGCCTTTCTGGTTTGCTTGGCGATTTCCTCATCCGGCGAAATCGGCCGAATAATCCCAGGCAGGCTCAATAAGTTACCGATATCGAACGACCCTTCGAGACCGACCGCTGATCCGGCCCGATTCAGCTTCTCAACGACTTTTTGCAATGCAGCCTCATCTATATTAAAAAGCACATCCGTCGAAACTTCTTTGAGTCGAAGGGCGTAGTTCACCGTTCCACGGGTCAAATTTTTCCGAAGAAGCTTTTCAATATCCTCTTCCAGAAAGGCCAGTAAATCCGGTAGTTTTATGATGGACTTAAAGTAGCGATTATTTACTGCTTTAACTTCTACAGTATAACTTGCACCGTCAATTTCGCCTTGTGCCTGACCATAACCGGTCATACTGTTTATCATAAGACTCCGCTTTCAATTCGAATCCGGGTATATTCAGTCTTATTGTCTGAGCTCATTAAGTTTTAACTACCCGGTAAGTTCACATCACTTTTTTCATCGGCACCGCCGGCCTCTGTCGCAGTACTACCCGAAGGAAGCTCCTGCTCTGCTGTTACCGACACTTCGGGTTGTCCCGCTTGCGAACCCCCGAGAGCATTACTACCATCAGCCGTACCTGGTTTAATCCCGGTCTCGTCAATCGCTGCAGTTGGCCTTTGGCCGGTCGGCATCTGCTGCTGAACCGGCTGGCTCACTCCATAATCACTGACTTCCTCTCTGTAGAATTTGGCCATTATCACCGCCAGAAACAGAAACACACCCGCAAGCACGATTGTAACCCATGTCAGGAAGTCACCGGTTTTGGAACCAAGGATACCGCTGGCCATAGCACCGCCAAAGGCTCCGCTCAAACCACCGCCTTTGCCCTTCTGAACCAATACAATTAAAACCAGCGCTATACAGCACAAAACGAACAGAACGGCGACAACATTCATAATAAAACTTACTGCCAATAACCCAAAAGCAGTCATATTAGCTGCCCTTTCAATTGACTATTTCTAAAATTAATTTCATTTATTTATTACAAAAAATTCTCAAGTGATATATCAACCCGGCTTTATACCGCAGCTCTGATAATAGCAAGGAAATCATCCGCTTTAAGGCTCGCTCCGCCGACCAACAAGCCATCGATGTCTTCCTGACCCATCAAGTCCGCCGCGTTATCCGGCTTAACCGAACCGCCGTAAAGAATACGCATCTCAGAAGCCAGCCGGTCGTCATACATCCGCCCTAAGAGTTTGCGAATGAAATCATGCGCTTCCTGAGCCTGCTGCGGCGTTGCGGTCAGGCCTGTGCCGATAGCCCAGACCGGCTCATACGCGATTGTCACCGCCTCAAGCTTTTCGGCACTCAAAGACGCCAGACCTTTTTCAATCTGCCGGGTCACGATCTCCTGCGTTTGTTCGGCTTTGCGTTCTTCGAGCAGCTCACCCACACACAATACCGGCAAAAGTCCGCCGCTTATAGCAGCGGAAACTTTCCTGTTTATCAACTCGTCGGTTTCACCGATAACGTGCCGGCGCTCGGAATGGCCGCAAAGACAATAGTTACACCCGATATCTTTCAACATAGCAATACTTATCTCGCCTGTAAACGCCCCATAAGGCTCGAAATATACGTCCTGGGCGCCGATAGCTATGCTCGAACCGTTAAGAGCGTCACCGACGGCCTTTAAATAAACAAACGGTGGAAAAACCGCTACAGTGACACTATGACCGGCCGTCTCAATGGAACCGGAAGCAAGACGATCCGCAAGCTCCACGCTGGTTCGGCTGTTCGTGTTCATCTTCCAGTTGCCTGCAACAAACGGCTTTCTCATAAAATACTCCTAAAAATGTTCTGTTCGTGTTTCTTGGACCAACAACAAACCCACAACTACAAATTTCGGTTAAAGCAACTCCGTCGCCCTCGGGAAACTGCCCAATATAGAAAGCTGCAGGCAGTGCTTACGCGACTCCTCCAGTCCTTCCTGAATTTTTTTATCCGTTCTGTGCCCTAAGAAATCCATAAAGAAATAATATTCCCATTGCCTTTTCTTGCTGGGCCTGGATTCGATATTGGTCAGGTTAATTTCGTATTTCTTGAAAATATCGAGCACATCCGCCAATGCCCCGGCCTTATGAGCGGTGCTGAACAATATGGCCGTCTTGTCTTCGCCGGTGCGTCTTGCGTCTTCCCGGCCGATGATAAGGAACCTGGTGACATTGTTGGCAATATCCTCGATATTTTCATAAACCACTTTCAACCCGTATAGTTCCGCGGCGATACGGGAGCCTATCGCGGCGGCCTTAGGCTCGTTCGCAGCCATCTGCGCCGCCTTGGCGGTGGAAGCCACAGCGACGGTCTGGGCATCCTTGAAAGTGGCGCTTAGCCATTTCCGACACTGAGCGAACACCTCCGGCTTGGAATATATTACCTCGATCTCGTCAAGTGAACAATTCGCCAGCAGATTATGATGTATCGCCATCAGGACTTCGGCACAAACCTTGACGTCCGAATCTATAAGCGCATCAAGGGTCTCTATTACGCCGCCGCCCATAGTGTTCTCGACGGGAACAAGACCCAGGTCACAATGTCCCTTGCTGACCTCGTCGAAGATACTTGCGATATCCGTCAGCGGCTCATATTCGACACTCTGACCGAATTTGAGCATCGCCGCGGTATGACTGAAGCTGCCGCCGGGACCAAGATAACCGATCCGCAGAGGTCTTTCCAAAAAAAACGAGCCGCTCATCATCTCCCGCCAGATAGCTACAAGACATTTGTCCGGCAGGGGGCCTGTATTGGCCTTCTTAATTTTCTCAAGGACCACTTTTTCGCGATCCGGCGCGTAGATAGGCTTGTCGGTTTTGCTCTTTAGCTTACCAACTTCTACTACTACTTGTGCACGCTCGTTGAGCAACTGCACAAGTCGATGGTCGATTTCATCTATTTTATTTCTCAGTTCTTCAAGCGACATAGTAAAAAAGCTTACAACTCAATTGATTGGCTCATTTTTGTAAAAACTAATATATCTAACAAAATTTTGCCCTTGCGTCAATTAATTTGCCGTATTAGATAATATAATTGGCATGTAATTTGGTGAAAAATGCAAAAAACCATGAAATATGTAATTTTCCGAACAAAATGGGGCTATTTCAGCATGGCCGGTACCGACTCGATCCTTTGCCGAACACACCTTCCCATGCCGGAGCGTGGAAAAACCGAATACCAAATTCTCAAAAATCTACCGGATGCCGAATACGATAAATCCTACTTCAAAAACCTCCAGGAAAAAATAATTGCCTATTTTGACGGCGACTGTGTAAACTTCGGAGCGGATATTCCTGTCGCACTCAACGGTTTTTGCGGATTTTCCCGCCGGGTATTCACTACCTGCCGGACTATTAAATTTGGCCAAACAATAACTTATGCCGGATTGGCTCAAAAAGCAGGCAGGCCAAATGCCGGCAGGGCGGTTGGAAATGCACTTGCCAAAAACCCGCTGCCACTCATTATCCCCTGTCACCGCGTCATCCGCAGCGACGGCAAACTCGGCGGCTTCTCCGCCCCCGGCGGAACAAGCCTCAAAAAAAGATTGTTAGCCCACGAAAAACATCCTCTATAGCTTATTCGAGGTGGACCACGCCGGTGCGGCGGTCGGCTTCGAGGCTGGCCCTTTTAATAATATCGTAAAGTTCGCGGCAGTGCCGGACCTTCTCAAAAACAAACTCCGGATCCGATTTGTCGGTCGTCACCAGCGCGACGGTGCCTATGCCGAACATGCAATCGAAAATGCTCCGGCGAAGTTTCAGGTCGATCACGCGGAACATATCCAGATTGTCAACCCGCCTGTCGAGAATCCCCCGGCTCCATTCAATCCTGTCGGCGGAGACTTCGTAATAGATCATCTTGAGGTAAAAAGCCTTGTACAAAATCCCAAAGATAACAACTCCGCCGAGTGCCCAACCGATAATCTCCCTGTATCGACCGATTGTCAGAGCCAGCTCCTCGCTATAACTTAGCCCGAAGCGATTGTTAATCATGTTTTCAACAGGAAACTTGATAAGCAGCCATAAAATAGCGAGCATTATAAGACCTTTAATCAACGCCGGTATCAGACCAAAAAGCGACGGCCGGCCGGCAAACATGACACCGGCATCGATTTGACCGTCCTCACCGTCAGGCGAATCCGCCTGTGCCTCGGCTTCGGCCTGTAGTGCACGGGCCTTGGCGGTATTGAGAAATTCGCCGCAGAACCGGCACTTCATCGCGCGAGCCTGGATGATCTCTGCACAAAACGGGCACGGCTTGGTTTTCAAATTGAAATATGTCATCAATTATATATCGGAAATACGACAAGGTTCTAAACAGCAGTTTTCACCTCCAAAGCCGGTCCGGGGGCTAACCAGGATTGGCTTTTTACCGCGGCGAAGTTGTACGAAGCCGGGTGTTTTCAATTTGTTTCTCCAAATCAACAACTTTCGGATTTCGAGCTTCGTGCTTTGTGCTTCGAATTTCCAGCCAAAGGCCGGCAAATTGGCTTTGTTTTTTATCCGGCAAAATACCCCAAAACGCTATTATTCTCGTAATCTTTTTGTTTCAAAGAGCTTATACTAAATTGCCTATTTTAAAATTGGCTTTGTTTTGCATTTTTTCAACCGCGGATTACACGGATATTGCTGATTTGACCTGTTTCAAATTGTTTAGCTCGTGCCATAGGTGCTCGTGCCATAGGTACCGTGGCCGATACGGCCACGGGCAACCCCCGGACAAGTCCGGGGGCTAACAGATTTTTATTACCCCATTTTAACTCCGATATTCGTTATTCATTATTCGATGCTCGTCCTGAGCTTCGTCGAAGGATTCGCGATTCCATTCGTTACGTATTCTACCCAAAGACCGCCCTAATACAATCAAAATCCCCGATTTTTTAAATTGTTTAGCCGTAGCCGCTACGGCTACGGACCCGCCGGATGAATCCGGGGGCTAAATAAACGGCATTGCGACATGTTGAATTATAAATACAAAAAAATGGGTTTTTGGGGGATTTTTTAATCAATGATTGTTGATTCACAAACGCCTATTATTTTATAGATAGTCGATATTCGTTTGTTGTTAAGAGAAACCAAGAACAACTTGGAAAAGCCGGACATCGGTGTAGCACAATAGGTGTTCAGCAAAGAGGGTCCGGAAATCTTTCGACCCAGCTCAAGACGGGACAAAGCCAATCATATCCATATATAGCCTGCCTGCTATATGTATTTATTTTAATTTTTTGCCTCCAATTTCTGCATCAAGGTCAATAAAACAGTGAGGTTGGTCTAAAGGAATTGCCACCTGCCGTTAAATGCATTGAGTTTGAGCGTTAAATGAAGCAATCTAAAAGAACAAGAGAGTTTTTTCGCCTCTTTATGAGACACCAAAACCGAATCTTTGCTTACGTCCTCACCCTGGTCCCGCATGGTGCCGATGCTGAAGATATCATGCAGGAAACGGCCAGCGTGGCCTGGGAGAAATTCGGAACCTTTAAGGAGGGCACGGATTTCGCAGCATGGCTCAAGAAAATCGCCTTTAATAAGATCATGGACCATCGTAAACGCGGCGGGCACCATCGTGTCATCTTCAGTGACGATTTGATCAAGATGCTGGGGCCTCGTGCGGAGGAGGCCTTCGAGCAAACCGATACCCGTATAGCGGCCCTGAAATTATGTTTGAAACACCTCAGCTCGCCCGACCGACGACTCTTAAAACGGCGTTATGAGGACGGCCTCACTATCAAGGCCATTGCCGAGGAGGCCAACAGGTCCATTCAAGGCTTGTATAAAGTCATGATAAGAATTCATGAACAGCTCAGAAGATGTGTCCATTATGCGCTTTTATCCGGGCGGTTTATGCACATCAACGGGACCTTGCCGATATGGTTCAAGACTTCCTGCAAACAGCGCACCGCTGGATCAGAATTGCCACCCGAACCGCCAAGATTGGATTCATCTGCGGGATACTGATCCTGACGGGCTTCATCGTTGCTAACCTTATTAAGGACCGTATTGTCATTGCCACGCTGCAACGAACCGTCAGCGCTCGGTGGGAAACCACACCGGATGCATTAGAATTGCGACGCGGATGGATGGCCCTGGAACAAGGCTGTGCGGAAATTGCATTTGAACGAGGAGCCCAGGTGATCATACAGGCACCCAGTCGATTCCGCCTGGTATCCAAAGGTCGAATGTATCTGAAAACCGGTACCGTTACAGCTAATGTTCCACCTGAAGCTATTGGTTTTATTATCGAAACACCCAGTTCTATCTTTGAGGATTTTGGTACGGAATTCGGTGTCATTGTGGATGCTTCCAGCCAATCAGAAGTCCACGTCTTTAAAGGTGAGGTCGCAGTGGCCACGTCTATTCGGGAGAAACCTTTGTCTCAAAATCGCCTGAAGCAAGGACAATGTGCCATCACAGATATGACGGGTGCAGTTTATATCGGCCAATCTCATTATGGAGCGCAACAGTTCCTGCGCGAGCTGCCGGAGCCCAATGGCATCGGTATCCCCGGTAAGCGTCTGAGCCTGGCGGATTTAGTGGGTGGAGGCAATGGCTTTGGCACCGGCATCCTGGGAGGTTCGGGGATGATGTCAGCCGACGGCTCCATCAATCCTATCACCGGCCGGCCCAATGATCCTTATCGACCGGCAAAACCGTGGCAGTCTGAAGCAAATCAAGAATCTTCTAATGAGCGTTATGATGACGACCATTATCAATGTTCTAACGACTATATTCGCGTTCCTAAACTGGCTTATATCGATGGTGTTTTCGTTCCTGACGGTGGTCAGGGACCCTCTGTGGTGAGTTCCGCCGGGCACATTTTTCAAGAATGCCCTGATACTGATGGGCGGACCAAATGGAATGCCACCAACGGCTGGCGTTATCGCGATGTGCCCCTTTATTCTTTCTCTTTTGGCCACGAGGACGTTGCCCAATTAACGGGGCTATCCTTAGCTGCCAATATCGGTATTACCTTTGATCTCAACGCCATCCGTCAAACCATGCCGGGCACCATGATTACGGCCTTTGACTCCACAGCGGGGATTCCCGCGCTCCCCGAGCCCGATCAGGCAGAAGTCGATCTGTGGGCGTTGGTTGACGGCGAAGTTCGATTTGTAAAACAAGATGTACGGATTCCCGACCTGATTCGAATTCGTGTTCCCTTGAATTCCCAGGACCACTTTTTGACCCTGGTAGTTACAGACAGCCAGACGCCCCCGCCCGTCGAACAATATAGCTATTTGGACAGGTGTTTCTGGGAAGATCCCGTGCTGGAATTGGAATCCTCTCAATCCATCCAATCCAGATAAAAATGATGTATAAGTGATGTCTAAATAAAAAATTATGAAAAATTATTAATTTAGTCCTCCAATTTTTAGGAGGGCCTCAATTGTATTTAGGAGAATTTGCGGCCCTTGTGGCCTATGTAAATTAATAACATTAAAACACGAATTGTAGCTCCCTAATCTGGGGCATCCTTTTTTCAGGAAGGTGATTATCTAAACACAGGTTCAATACATTCTATTAATTCAATGTAATAGGCATTAAAGGTATAAGTGGCATCAGAATTCATGTATGGACTGATGCGTATGTGTATATAAATTTAATATCAAAAATTCGGAGGAAACAAAAAATGTGTGGTGTATTTAGAACTATACAAAACCTCAAGATTAAACAGGCATTGATGTTGATGCCCCTGGCAGTATTATGCTGCAGTCTTTGTGCCAATGCACAAGGCACCGGAGGACAGGTAACATATCCGTTCCTCAAGCTGGATCTCGGGACCTCGCATAACGCCGCTCAGACCGAGCCCGGTTGGACTGCGTTTGTACCTACCGACAGCGGTATGGTTATCGAAGGCATCAAGATTGATATCTCAACCACGGAACCTGGAGAGAGTATCCAGACTCGCTTGCACGCCGGTGGAATGCCATTAGAACTGATCTATCGCGACATTTGGTTCACCGTCAATGGTGGAATAATTTTCACGTTTTCCGGGCTGGAATCCAACGAAACTTTCGAAATCACCATATATAGCTGGGATGGACCCAGTGCGGAGACTCATGCCATAGACTGGTTAGTCAATGGGGAATTTTGTGTCACCTCCAGTTTCACTGGTGGAAGCACCGTTGATGCCGAAGACTCCTATGCCTTTTCTGGTAATGCCACCTCCGATGACACCGGCACTATCGTCCTTGAAGCTACACCTAATCCATCAACCAGCTACCCGGATCCCCCGGGTTGGTACTATTGCTTTTTAAACGGTGTGGTGATTTCCACATTGACCCCTTATAATATAGCCCGGCGCCCTGTACCGGAAGACGGAGCCATTATTACAACCAATCAAATAACGCTTCAGTGGACTCCGGGATACACTTCAACTTCTTCCAATGTTTACATTGGAGAGAGTTTTGAAGATGTTAACGAAGCTACAACAGCGGATACTGATATTTTCCGTGGTAGTAGTATGGAAGTATCATTTCCTATAGGTTCGGCAGGAAATCCTTACCAGGACGGTCTTACCGAGGAAACAACGTATTACTGGCGTATCGATGAGGTTGAAGAAGACGGCACGGAAAACAAAGGTGACATCTGGAGTTTTACAGTTGCCCCGAAGACCGCCTTCACTCCCTTCCCCATCGATGGTTCGCTATTCGCCGATCCTAATGGCACACTAAGCTGGCTTGCCGGCGCCGGCTCGGTTGAGCATCATGTATTTTTCAGCGATAACCTCGACGATGTCCAGGCCGGTACCGGCGGGACAGATAAAGGTACTGTAACCGATCCGAATTATACTCCCGGACTTCTGGAACGGAATAAAACCTATTATTGGCGGGTTGACGAATCCGACGGCACTAACACACATACAGGCGATGTTTGGAGCTTTACGACCTCTCTGCCTGAAATGGGCACGATCACGATGGACTTCTGGGAAAACGTCGAAGGTGACCACACTCTGGTCAATTTGCTGAATGACGCGAGATACCCGGATAGCCCCACGCGCAGCGAGGCGTTGACCGAACTCGGCACCGTGAACGGCGTTGGCGACAGTTATGGCGCACAAATTTACGGCTGGCTATATTGTCCGGTAACCGGGGATTATACATTCTATCTCTCCAGCGGCGGCCAGGGCGAGCTGTGGCTGAGCACGAATGACGATCCGACCAACATAGTGCTACTTGCTTCTGAGAATACCTGGGGATCGTACAATATCTTCTCTATCAAATCCGTTCCGATTTCCCTTATGGCCGGCGAGAAGTACTATATCATGGTCAGATGGAAGGACTTCGGTTCATGGGACCACTGCCAGGTGGCCTGGGAAGGCGCCGGCACCCCGGACCTGCAAATCATACAGGGCAACTACCTGTCGCCCTATCTGCCTGTGAATGCCTATGGTGCCTCTCCGGTTAATGGCGCTACGGATATCGAGCTGACACAGGTCCTCAGTTGGAATTCCGGCACCTATACTTCCAATCACCTGGTGTTCTTCGGGACTGATCCGAACGCCGTACGAGACGCCGACACAAGCTCACCCGAATATAAAGGCACGCAGCCGCGGGGTACCGAGAGCTTCAATCCCGGTATTTTTGAGCTGAATACGACCTATTACTGGCGCATCGATGAGGTCAATGATAGCAATCCGAATAGTCCATGGATTGGGCCAGTTTGGAGCTTCACCTCGGGTAATTATGTTATTATTGATGACTTTGAGGCCTACAACGACATTAATGAAGACTTAGAAGGTAGCAACAGGATATATTTGGTATGGTCGGACGGATATGCCAATCCTAATGTCAACGGTTCTACCATAGGTTACCCTGCTCCTGATTTTGCCAACGGTGAGCACTTCGCTGAGACCGATATCGTCCATGGCGGCGATCAGTCAGGTCCGTTGGTATATAACACCACCACTGCAAGCTACGCAGAAGTGGCGTTGCCCACAAGCGCAACGGCAATTGGAAGTAACTGGACGCAGCGTGGTCTTAATACTCTAAGTATCTGGTTCTACGGCGATCCGAACAATGCCGGAACGGAGCAGTTGTACGTCAAGCTGAACAACTCCAAGCTGGTTATAAGTGGTGTTGATTTGACACAGGCTCAATGGCAAAATGCAGAGGTACCTCTGACGGACTTCGGTATCAATCTGGCAAATGTCACTCATATTATAATTGGTCTGGAAAGAACCGGCGCGACCGGAGGCGAAGGAATCTTGCTCCTCGACGACATTAGATTGCGTTACGTAGAGTAATAACCGTAAAATTTACAACTTGGTAATTATTTGACAGAAACGTCTCATGTGAAAAAGGGCGTTTATCACTAAGAGTGCCGTCATTAACAATGACGGCACTCTTTTTCTATAAGTACGAAGAATTTACCGAAGGCCGGAAAACACTGGTATTTTTGCGGCTCTCTATGAGACACTCTCCCCATTAAATACCTAACCGCACTCGCAATTACACAGGCGGGTCGATTGTTGCAATCAGGACGGCACCTGCGGCTCGTTGGTTGATTTGGATTTTTTGTTTTTTTCAGACGGACATTAAAAACACTATATCGGCAAAGTTAAGGCAAATTCAGACGTGTGTTATCTTGAAAACTAAATATTCAGGAAAAACTTTTAATAGGGTGTTTAGCTAATCGACGCCCAGTAAAGGATTTATGAATTGAGCCAATTTCCTCGAACTTGAAAGATAAGGGAATTTTTTTGTTTTTCTGACGCATTTTAGGGAATTTTGCTTCACAAATCCGCAAATTTTGTATAAAATATCTATAATAAAGCAATTGCGGTTTTCTGTTTAACCTTATATGCCTGATGGAGTAACTTTTCGTTCGCAGCTTATATAATATAGAGTCTTTGAACATTAATGCCCGTTAAATAATCTGTAAACTGCATTTAGCTTCTATAAAACAAGCATAAAGGAAAGGAGGTGGTTTCATTTCAATCGGTATTTTCTTAAAGTAAATGCACAAATCAATAAAAGTAAAAAAAATGAAATTTTTATAGGGCGTTCTGTTTGCAGTTACTCGAGGCCGGGACAAACTAATCCGTAAAAGTTTTTTAATACCTGTTTATATAATACGTGTTTTGGTGCGTTGCCAAAGCATAGTTTATTATTGCACTTTATGAAGGAGTAAAGGTTATGTGTAGAAATCTGTTATATTTAATTTCCTGTGTTTCTTTGCTTGTTTTGGTTAGTGCGAATATCACAGAAGCACAAGACGACCCAAATCTTATTGGATTGTGGAAGCTGGATGAGATATCCGGCACCGTCGCTGCTGATTCATCCGGCCATGGTAATGACGGTACTGTTGTAGGAGGCGCGCAATGGGTTGCCGGGTATATCGACGGTGCACTGGATTTTGACGGTGATGATAACTATGTGGATTGCGGGTATGATCCGGTCTTTGATACTGCTAACGAAATGACGCTCGCCGCATGGGTAACTATCAGGTCTATCCCTACTGCATGGGCATGTGTCGTTGCCAAGGGTGAATACTCATGGAGAATTAGCAACGAAAATATGGAACCGAGATTTCACTTTGGTATTACTATCTGGTCGGCTTCCAATCCTTCGATTCCTGGAGATACTCCGGTTGGCTATGATGAATGGCATCACGTTGCCGGAACGTATGATGGCGCAAACATCAACGTATATTTGGACGGTTCGCTTGATGGAACCGTTGCTACTACGTCGCCCATCGGTGTTAATGCAGCGAATGTGCTCATCGGCGAAAATCCCGAAGCGGCAGGACGCAACTGGGACGGCCTTATCGATGATGTACGAATTTATAATCGAGCGCTGTCGGAGGCCGAGATAGGTGAGCTTATGCCGACACAGTTAAAGGCTACGGCACCGTTACCGGATGACAAATCGATATTGTCCACAACAGATGTAGAACTTTCCTGGATACCCGGACAAACCGCTTCTAATCACCATTTGTATATAGGTGAGAATTACGAAGATGTGGAAAATGGAACCGGCGACACCGATATCGGTTTATTGAGTCAGGGGATTTACGATGATTACGATTTTGAAATAGGTAATACATATTATTGGCGAGTCGCGGAAACCACATCCGACGGTACTGTCCTCCATCCGGGTGACGTCTGGAGCTTTACTATCCTTCCGCTTACAGCTTCTAAACCCATTCCCGATGATGGAGCTGAATATGTCAGTCCGGACATCTTACTAAGATGGACAGGAGGGGCGGGGGCGACCGAGCATCATGTATATTTCCATACAAATCAAGACCTTGTGTCAACACGTGCTTCGGCTGCGGACAAGGGGACTGTCGAAGATCCTAATTTCTCACCGGGTCAGCTCGACTATAATACGGAATATTTCTGGATGGTCGATGAGTTCGACGGCTCAACAACACATCAGGGAACTGTCTGGTCTTTTAGCACCGTCGGTCCCAATAACGGTGTGAAAGCCGAGTACTTTAACAACACGGATTTATCAGGCGATCCTGTTCTCACCCGCGTAGATCCTAAAATAGATTTTGAATGGGGAGGTGATTCTCCCGATCCAGCAGTAGATACGGACGGCTTTTCGGCCAGGTGGACAGGTGAGATAGAAATTCCGGTTTCCGACACTTATACTTTTTATTCTATAAGTGATGACAACGCCAGATTGTGGATAGATGGAGAATTGCTTGTCGATAACTGGAATTCGGACAATGCCTGGGCCATAGAAGACGAGGAATCGATATATCTTGAGGCCGGTTGGGCATCTCTCGTAATGGAATTCTTCGACGAAGCCGGAGATGCAATAGCACAGTTAAAGTGGCAAAGTTCAACCATACCTCGACAAATTATTTCACCGGCCGTACTGTCGAGGCCTATAAGAGCCACAGCTCCGGATCCTTCTCATGGCGAAACGGATGTCGAAAGTGCGCTTGTTCTCGAATGGATTCAGGGAGATGATGCTGCCCAGCATGATGTTTACTTCGGCACTGATTATAACGACGTAGCTCAGGCCGATGTGACAACATCGGGTATCTATCAGGGCCGACAGGATCTTGACAATACCCAATATGCACCCGCTGAAGGTCTTCTTGAATGGAACACGACCTATTATTGGCGTATCGACGAGGTCAATGAAAATAATCCGGAAATGATCTTGGAAGGCAAGGTCTGGAGATTCACCACGGGCGACTATGTTATTGTTGACGACTTCGAGGCCTACAACGACATCAATGAGGGCGAGGAAGATTGCAACAGGATATATCTGGTATGGTCGGACGGATATGCCAATCCTAACGTCAACGGTTCTACCATAGGTTACCCTGATCCTGATTTTGCCAACGGTGAGCACTTTGTTGAGACCGATATTATCCACGGCGGCGATAAGTCCGGTCCTCTCTTGTACAATAACACTACTGCAAGCTACTCCGAGGTCTCATTGAGCACGAGTCAAATGACAATTGGCCAGGATTGGACTCAGGAAGGTCTTAATACTCTAAGTATCTGGTTCTACGGCGATCCGAACAATGCCGGAACAGAGCAGTTGTATGTTAAGCTGAATAACTCCAAGTTAGTGATAAGTGGCGTAGATCTGACACTGGCTGAATGGCAAAACGTAGAGATACCCCTGGCGGACTTTAATATCAATCTGACGAATGTTACGCAGATTGTAATCGGCCTGGAGAGAACCGGAGCCGGAAGCGAAGGTATTTTGTTCATGGATGACTTTAGATTGCGTGCTGTAGAGCAATAACAGTAAAATTTACAATTTAATTACTCTTTGAAAGAGATGTTATGTAAAAAGAGCGTTTTTCAGTCTTACGTTGTTAAGACTAAGAGTGCTGTCATTGTTAATGTTCTGTTGGTCGGATCGTCATACAGTGCTTTGAACTGGGATAGCAGTAGTTTTACCAACGATGGAAGCAATGAAGGTTAAGGTTGATGATATTTTCAGCCTGTGCACTGGGAAAAAGAACAGTCGTAAACTTGGATTGGATGATTTCAAATTTTATGATTTACGAAAGACCTTTGGTTCTGTGCTTGCTCTGAATGGTGTATCTACAGCTGTCACACAGAAGTTGCTAGAGCATTCTTCATTAAATCTGAAAAACAAGATATATTTTAATGCTTAAAGGAGGTTTATTATGGGTAAGAAACTTATCCCATTAGTTTTATTACTTAGCTTTTGTGTAATTACATCTGTTAATGCCCAGAATATAACCTGGGTTGCAATGGTCTGGGATGCAGACGAAGATGGTGCTAATGATTCTCAGGAGTGGGTTGACAAGCTTACAGACGAAGGTTATACGATCGATTTCAGGCCGGGATACTGGGATGCACTCACCGACGCTAATGTTGCTGAACTTAACACCGCCGACCTGGTGATTATCAGTGCCACAACCCAGAGCGGCGTTCTTGTTACCGATGCCACAGAAGCTTCACTGTGGAACTCTGTTACTGTACCAATGTTGAACTGCTGTGCATACGCGCTCAGGAGCACCCGTTTGAATTGGGTCGACAACGGAGATACAACACTTCCTAACAATAATGGTGACCAAGGCTCGCCTCTGATGCAGGTATTAGAGCCGGGGCATCCTATCTTCAATGGAATATCGTTGGATGCGAATAACCAGGTTCAGGTTGCAGACCCAACGTTAGGTTCAGGCCAATGTACGTTTATTGGCACGGCCGATGCCGGCAATGGTACACTAATTGCAAAAACAGTAGGCAACGAATGGATTTGGATAGCCGAATGGAAAGACCGCGTTGAGTTCTACGACGGCGCCGGTTCCTATGCTACGAACCTGAGAATGACCTTTAGTATAGGCGGGCATGAAGTTGAAGGTAACGACAGAACCGTTAATCCCGCTCGAGGGTATAATTTGACCGATGAAGGCTGGGAGCTTTTCTTAAATACTATCCAATATATGCTCAGTGGAAGTATCGATCCGGGAAAAGCCGGTGGACCCAGACCCGGCAACGGTACGGAAGATGTACCAAGGGATGCCATCTTAAGCTGGAGGCCGGGATTATATGCTGCTACGCATAACCTGTACTTAGGGACCGATTCCAATGATGTCAACCAGGCTTCTCCGGATGACCTGTGGGATGTTTTTACGAATCAGGGTATGACAGAAACTTCGTACGACCCTCCGGGATTTCTCGAATCCAATAAAACCTATTACTGGCGTGTCGATGAGGTCAACGATTCGGATCCCAATAGTCCCTGGAGAGGCAACGTCTGGAACTTCACTGCGGGTGACCATATTGTTATTGACGACTTCGAGGCCTACAACGACATTAATGAAGACTTAGAAGGCACCAACAGGATATATTTAACCTGGATGGACGGATTTGCCAATCCTAACGTCAACGGTTCTACCATAGGTTACCCCGCTCCTGATTTTGCCAATGGTGAGCATTTCGTTGAGGCCAATATCATCCACGGTGGTAAACAATCCGGTCCTTTCTTATACAATAACACCTCTGCAAGCTACTCAGAAGTAACGTTGCCAATAAGCACACTTGGAGGTGACTGGACACACGATTTTAATACTCTAAGTCTGTGGTTCTACGGCGATCCGAACAATGCTGCCGGGACCGAGCAGTTGTACGCCAAGCTTAACGACTCCAAGGTAATTTACAGTGGTAATGCGGCTGATATATCGGCTGGAGAATGGATACAGTGGAACATCTATTTGTCGGACTTTAATATCGATTTGTCGAATGTAACACAGGTTGGTATCGGCATGGAAAAAACCGGCGCTCTCGGAAGCGAAGGAATTTTGTTCATGGACGATATTAGATTGCGTGCTGTAGAGCAATAACAGTAAAATTTACAGCCTGAAACGTCTCATGTAAAAAAGAGCGTTTATTACTAAGAGTGCCGTTATTAGCAATGACGGCACTCTTTTTCTATATAAGTACGAAGAATTTGCCGAAGGCCGGAAAACACAGATATTTTTGCGGCTCTCTGTGGGACAGGCTCTACCTGTGAGATACCCAACGGCACTCGCAATTACACAGGCCGGATCCATTGCTGCAATCAGGACGACAAAGGCGACTAAATGGTTGATTTGGATTTTTTGTTTTTACGGACAGCGATTGCGACGCAGAGGGCGAGTCCGCCATAGAGGACGACGCAGCCGAATATAAACATCAACCAAGCAGATAACGGCATAAATCAATCTCCCTTAAAGAACGTTTGATTTAGAGGGACGTTTCCATAAATAATATCCGAGCACGGCCCAGAACAGTACGACTCCCCATCCGCCGAGCAACGTCGCCCACCGCGGATAATTTTCATAACCTTCGGTGATCTCAGTGTAGAAATTCACGATGAGTATTACAATCAAAACAGCAGGGGTGACATATCGCAGCGCCCATACCCACCATTTTCCCAGCCGGACCTCGGAATGAGTATTGAGGTAATCGCGAAAATCCTCCACCTCATAAAGATACCCTACGACAATACACTGAACCAGTCCGGAGATAACCAGGCCGAAATCGCAAATCCATTTATCGACTATATCGAACCAGTAAAAACCCCCGCGGGTGACAAAAATCAGCGAAACAGGAAAAGCAACAAGGACAAACGCTCGGGCAAGTTTCTCCGTCGGGACTTTCCATTTATCGTTGAATCCGGTAGTGAACGCCTCCTGCAGAGCGAACGCCGAATCAACGCCCAGAGTCAAAAGCGTCACGAAAAAAATCATGCCGAATAGCGAGTTCAACATCGGTAGTTTGCTGATGGCGGTCGGGAAGGTGACAAAGGCAAGTCCCGTACCTTTAGTCACCACGCTGTCAACCGGTAATTCCTGGATGTTCGCCAGGTAGCCCAGGATGGAAAAGACCACGAATCCTGCGAAGAAACTTGTACCGCAATTCGCCAGGCCGGTAATCAGGGCGCTGTTGGTGATTTCGGCCTTCTTGCCGAGATAGGAGCCGTATCCTATCATCACCCCGGACGCCAGGCTCAGCGAAAAGAAAATCTGGCCGTAGGCGCGCAGCCAAATGCCCGGCTGGGCCAGCTTGCCGAAATCCGGCGTCAGGTAATAACGGATGCCGTCCATCGCGCCCGGCAAAGTCAACCCGCGAACCAGCAGAATTGCCAACAGGAGCGTCGGTAGGGGGACTGTTACCAGCACAACCTTGCTTACATTACGTACACCCTTTCTGAGTATCAGATAGATTATCAGCCAGGTCAGTGCCATTCCGATGACGAGTGATAAAACGGGCCAGCCTATTTCGCCGGGACCGGCGGATTTATGTAAAACGGCCTGATTGAAAAATTCTTCCGGATTTGCGCCCCAACTCAGGCTGGTCGAATGCCACAGATACACCCAGGACCAGGCCAGAATGGTGGAATAATATATGACGATTCCGGCACTGAGTCCGGCGGCCCACCAGCCGAACCATTGCAGCGGCTTTCGAATTCCGCCGAACGCCAACGGGGCACCTCTCTGCATTCGCTGTCCCAGTCCCATCTCGAGAATCAGCATGGGAATACCGGCGGTAAAAAGTGCCGTAAAATAGGGAATCAAAAAAGCCCCGCCTCCACTGTCATAGGCCACGTAAGGAAAACGCCACACATTGCCAAGTCCAACGGCCGAGCCGATTGCCGCCATGATGAAAGCTGCCCGGCTGTGCCACTGTTCGCGATCATTTGTCTGAGTCATATTCTCCTTACAAAATTAACAAAGGCCGTGATAATCCTCAGTAGATTATTGCCGCATAACCGACGCTGTCGGTGCTTGATGTCCCCATCTTTCGGAGCATCACCTTGTTACTGTTTGTATGTGCAAGCAATATGCCTTTCTTCGACCCGAGTTTTTTTGCCGCCGCTATCGTCGCCGCCGCGGCACCGGGTCCGCAGGCATTGTGATTTTCAGCGGCACCGGCAAGTAAACTCTGCGGCTCAAGCTCGAGAGCCAAATCGATAAACTTCTTATCATTAACGGTATCGGCCCACTTCAAAGCATCCTGACCGAGGCCCTCAGGCATAAAGCCGTAGTGCGGGCCGTAATGGGTCAAATCCGTTGAGCCGATACAGATGATCTTCTTTTGCTTGTTCTTTTGGATAATCCCGCCAAGATTATCACCCAGAGTTATTGCCTGAACTGTCGGGGGCACAAGGATCGGCAGAATCTTCGCACCGGCAAAAAGATATTGAATAAACGGGACCTGCACTTCGAGACTATGCTCGCTCCGATGCGCATTGCAATTACTTTCGGCCGGACCCATACCCAACACTTCCTCGGCCAATTCCTCGTCAACGGGAACATCGCCGAGCGGCGTTGACCAGAAGCCTGTGTCATAAACGGCGGGCATGCCTCCAAAGTAACTATGAGCGGCACCGAATATTACAAAGGTATGAGCCTTCTCGTGCTGTTGTCTGATCGCCAGGAACACCATCGCGGCCAAACTGCCGCTGAAAGCCCATCCAGCATGTGGAACTATACCGGCGACTATTGTCTCGGGCAGCGGCTCACTAATCGTCGCTGCATCCAGACAGTTGTTGATTTCGTCTATGCAGGCATCATGCTGACCGGGATAAAACTGCCCGGCTACAATCGATTTCCTCGTTTGCATTTTTGCCACTCCTTAAGCTAAAGCAATTCCAAACTCCTTCCCGTCCGCACGGTTTTAGTTTACTTTGTACACGGCACCGTGTAAACTTGCATTATGGGCATCCGGTAGTTATTATAAAAGCATGATTTGAAACAACATTGTAACTTCAATAAAAGAGATGACAAATGGTATCTGAAAAAAATACGAGGGAGCCGGGAACTAATCCAGTGGCGGTAGTAATGGGTTCTGACAGCGATATGGACGCGATGCAAGGCTGCATCGAGCAGCTTGAGAGTTTCGGTATCAAGCCTCTCGTGCGGATAATCTCGGCCCACCGGACACCGAAAATCGCCTCTGAATTCGCCCAAAACGCCGCCGAAAACGGCATTAAGGTAATCATCGCCGCCGCCGGTATGGCCGCACATCTGGCGGGGGCTCTGGCTGCTCATACAAGCTTACCCATAATCGGCGTGCCGCTAACCTCAGGTGCCGGATTAGGAGGAGTTGATGCCCTTTTAAGCACAGTGCAGATGCCACCGGGAGTGCCGGTCGCGACAATGGCCGTCGGTAAAGCAGGGGCAAAAAATGCGGCAATATTAGCCGCGCAAATATTGTCCTTAGCCGACGAGAACCTTCGTAAAAAATTGGCCGATTTCAAAAAGGCTCAGGAAAAGAAGGTAATCGAGAAGAACTCGGGCGTCCTATAACATCCGGCTTGTTGCCATTCTAACTACACAAAGGAGATATTCTCTTGTAATTGAGCAACTGATCTGATGCTAATTTACTGCCGAGTATTAACATTCGATTCTACACTTATCTACAGAGAAGTCAAAGACGTCGGAACAGCGAATCCCTCAGAGAAATTAAAATCAATGATACGGAGTCAGCCTGGATCGATAAGAATTCGACAGTGTATTTAAACTGCAATGGATACTGGAAAACAACTATAACGGACAGGTATTCCTTCCAGGATACAATTTTAAGGATACAACAGCCAAGTATCCAACAACGACCAGATACGATTTGATACGGGACCTCACCTGTCGTTACCGCCAATCACTGCGACCATCGCCCTATATCACTCGATCCGGGAAGCAACCCTTATCGGAGAGTTTACGGAATCAATAACTCCAAAATTACCGACGATTCCGACCAGATACGGACAGATTGGCGTTAATTTCCTTTTGACCCGGCATCCCCGAATAGTGATCAGAGGGACATCTCGACACAAGCTTTCTGTTTCAAGTGAACCGGAGCTATCGAAATTTCGGTAAATATTAGCCTACGTTATTCGTTTTTTACTGGTGGAAGCAAAGAGACAACTAAAGTCAAGATATCTAATGTTTAGTATTAAAACTTGGATAAGCACAAAGCTTGAGCAGAATAATCCTATCGCTAATAATCCATTTGCTTCAAAACCTGCGATTGAAAAAATACTCCGCAAAACTGGTAATATGTGCAATATAAGACTTTCGGATAAACATTTGCATTCTTATTAAAGCTGCTCGCTTCCTTATGTTTTCTGAATATACCATTCTTTCTTTATTCAAAAAGGCCGTGAATATCAAGTTACCTATACCTTCGATATTAGCTATAGCCTCTCGTTAAGCGGGCAATTTACTGTCCTTTTAACCCCTTTTTTACATTATGACACAAAATCTAACAGGTAAACGGTGTATTCTTGCCATTCGAACAAATGCCTGTTTTCATTTCTGAATAACGCATTTCTATTGTATTATCCTGGTATTGTCTTTCCACATAACTTCTTTTTATTAAAGGCTTAACGGTATCTGTAACATGGTAGTTGCCAGAGATGTGTTATGCAGAAACATAACCGATAGACACAATGATTTAAAAAAACATTCCTTTCAAAATCACAAGTCCGATAAAATAAAGCCTGTTAATAGCATCCTCGAATTAACCCAGCTAAAAGATTTCGCATATGAACTATGCCGATTGATTAGCGATTGATGCCCTAAAGGCGTCAAGATGGGATATAAGAGCGCTTGAATTTTGAAATACGCATTCGTGCCTGACTGGAATACAGGGATAAAGAAAGGAGGCAACAGTAATCGTAATATCAAGAACATATCAGGACAGACCGGAAGGGTGATTTTAAGGAATCAGTCTGAAAAGGAAAAAGACTTTCTGTTAAGGAGAATGACCATGAAAAAGCGTAGTTTTTTATTATCTACGGTTCTTATTCTAACATGCCACCAACCTTTGATTGTCTATGGCAACATTAATAAAAACAGCCCATCAACCGTAGTATCGTCAAACGAAGTAACTTCCATAAACAACCAAAACATGCAGGGTCAGGGCTATGCAAATGCCCAGGGCGGCGACTCATCCTCTTATGCTACCAGTGGTGACGCAAGTTCCGGCTCCATCTCTTCGATCAGCACCAACTCAACATCAAATTATGAATCACGGACATCTCCGGTATCGATGTTCCCCCCGTATTTACCCTCATGGCCTCATGGAGGCTGGGGCCCGGTAAAGGCCTATTTCCAAAACGGCCCCAATGGAGACGACAGAGTGTATGAACGGACATTCAATCCCGGCAATACAGCCGAGATGAGAGAGTTACGGGGCGTTCTCGAATCGTTACCACACGACGGACCTCTCGATTTTATCGGGGGCATCTTGAACAGCATTGGAGCCGTATTTGGTGGACCGGATAATTTCCATCACGGCAGAGGATTCGAGATAGCAAGTTCGGTTATACGCACACGCAGGCCAAGAGGAAAACCTCTTCTGGTCTTTATAGATTCCAACATCAACAAAGATTTTCTAAGACAATCGGGTATTGCTTATGTGGGAAAGATAAGCCTCGAAGGCACGATAGATCGCAACTGGGACCACGTCTATGAAGCCGCAATAGCCGAGGCCCTGCCCTGGAACGTTGATATTATGTTTATCTCCGGGGGCATGAAAGGTGTTACCATCGGCTCTAATTTCACATTCCCTGCTGCAGGCGGAGCATATAGCCAGACAAACTACTCACTTTCTCTTCTCGGTGGACATTCAAAGGGAATCACCGAAGGCAAAGGTGAAGCCATGGTCAGCGCCGAATGTTATCGTTATGATCCCAAAGTCCTGCGCAGGAGAACAATCCCCCAGTCCTTTTACGAAAAGATTCATGCTAAGGTTATACTCCCTCAAAATCAAAATATTAACAATACAGCACGGGCGGTTCCAGCTCCGGCAAAAATAAAGAAACAACAGCAGCTCGGAATGGAAATTAGTCAGGAACTTTATGATATGGCAGGATTTGGTACACAACAACAGGTGGACTATATGGCAATACGTTAATTGACACGAAAATGAGAAGTTCCCAAAAATATTAAACACGGCATTCTTTTGACAGGAGAAAGGAGGTGGCATAAAAACAGGACAATGAAAGTTTCTTTTACGTTGTGATTGCCGATGCGTGATCAGCAATCAGGAAAATTAAAGGATGAAAGTTAATAAAAGGAGTTTATGAAATGACAAAGAAAATTGCTATCTTTATGACAATACTATTGATGGCTTCCTCTGTCACCATAGCAAACACAGTACTCCCGGGATCGGTTTACCAGCAGCAGACATTCAGTGTCGGCGATGTAGCCAGTCCCGGTATGGGCATAGTATTGGCTCTGACCCATGGTGATGCATGTGCTGGCGCCACACAGGATTTGTATATCGACAATATACAAAGTTCTCCCTGCAACGCAAAGCCATGCGGGATACCCAACTTTGGTCCCGGCTTTGTGTCCATCCAAAGGTTCGGCCCTAGCCATGGATCATGCAACGAATCATGTGACGTTGAGGCCGTACAAACTCAGGATGCCGATCTGCTACAGGACGCCTCGGCTCATGGCAACTGTGGTATCATTAACGTCAACACCTTTATGGATGCAGGTGGTTATCAAGATCAGTTTATCGGCTTTAGTACTGATCCAAAATCACAGGTGCAAACCCTTGGGCTGGCGGCACAACAGGTACTGGCAAGATCAGATGGTCCCGGTGGTGGCGACGCCACAAACGATGCAGTCTTGGATCAGTCTCAGACCGGTTCGAATGCCGCCGGCAGCGCTTACGAGTCTTCTACCATCGATGCTCTTCAAACCAGCCAAACATGCGGTGGTGCTAATTCGACTACCGCACTGGCGACTACACTGATGGCCAATACGACGCAGACTCAGACTGTTTATTAATAAACTGATCGCTCGTTAAAGCGGAATCCGTGGGGAGCCCTCAAATTTGACATCCTGTCTAACAAGAGGGCAATTTTCGGGGCTCCCCTTTTTACCTTCTAATTCCGGTATTAGCGAGCAGGAAGTTGCTTAATAAATTGATCGACGGTAATAGACAAAAACAATAAGGAGTTAAATAAAATGTATAAAGGATTTGCACTACTAACTGCACTCCTCCTTCTGCTCCCTTGCTCTGCCCTCGCAAATATTAACCAGGCGCAGGGATTCAACATTGACTCAAGCACTGTCGGTGTTCTTTCCGGAACATCTACAGGCTCGGTGGTAAACTTTAACGCCACACCCATAACCACTTTTCAGATGGTTACCGACGGTAACGGCGGCACAAAATATATGCAGGTTTCGAATTCTACGCTTGTACAGGCTGCAGTAACCGCGGGGTTATACGGTGATTATGGTTTTGCACAAAACGCCGTAGCCACAGGCACACAAAACCAGTCTTCTCTGCCGGGTTACTTCTCATTAGGGACACAAAACCAGAGCCTCGGTGCGGCGTTTTCGCAAAATACGATTGCCAATGGTGCTTTTGGTTCCACAATTGCAATACAAAACTTCATTGGGTCAGGCGGGCAGATTATTACTTCTCCTTACGGAGTCAGTGCTAATTTCATAGCTGTTGGAATCGATTCAGCAGCAGGTGTTATAGTCAACAGAACTCTGACGATAAACCGTCTCGGAATATCTCTTTTACCCTGAAAAGTACTAACGTATATGAAAAAATCAATTAAACCGGTCACCTCTTCAAGGATGAAGGTTTTTGACATTCAGGGAAGATATTTAAATTTCCGACAAACACAAACCCTAACAGGTTCGGAGTCATCACTCATAAACCGGTGATCTGCTCCTTTGAGAATGACTATTTCAGTGATTAACAGTAGTACGACAGTGTCATTATTGGGGTTGGAGGAAATAATTCCCGAGGCGAACGATCTGTCGTTTTTACGCTCATCAGGCGCCGGTATGGCCGGTCCTGTATTTGTACCTCACAAGCTAAGCAGGCAAAAACAGCTACCGGGCGCCGATAATTTTTCGAGACCATTCACGTTTCGGGAAAAACTGGAAATGACATAAAGGATAGAGGGCTACCTAAAAAAAGGGCTTTTTTCATGGTCTAGTCCTTCGGAGCTCTAAGGCGATACTTTTACATCAAGGGTAAAAACAGCTTTGGAGCTCCTTTTTCTTTTTACAGCGTTTACTGCCTGCAGCCTGGAGCCATCTGACGGAACTTTCTGCGGCAGCGCGCATGATATTATTTTATTTCAACGACCGAGTTATACTCACCGAACGGATTTATTTCCGTCAGCTCGTTATATGGGTCCTGCTGCCATTGCCCGTCAACGACAAGCCTGTAACGATACCGGCCGGCCGGCAGCTTTAGCTGGGTTTGCCAAACGCCGCTGTCGCCGACCTTCTGCATAGGTGTCTCCTGCGGCTGCCAATTATTAAAGTCACCGGCTATTTGTACATTCTTGGCCCGCGGGTACAGAGAGACAAACACTATCGCGTCGTTAATCTGGTCAACACCGTAATAATCCGACAATTTGGCAGCGGTGCGCTCCTCGGTAGTTTCCTTAATCTCAATCGGCAATTCTACTTTTTCAGATTCCTCGACGACAGGTACTTCGGGTTCCTCGACGGCAGCTTCGAGATCCTCCCAGGCACGCGCTTCGACGGATGTAAAATCTTCCTCCGGACGTTTTTCCGGCTCGATGTCCTGCTGTATCGGTTCGGTTTGCTCCTGTTGTTTTGTCGCCTGGAGCAGCTCGTCTGCGGTAGCACTAATAGATTCGAGCTGGCTCGCCAGAGAATTGACATAATCATGACGCTGCTGCTTTGCCAGAAAACTCATGATTTCCGATGCCAACGAGCGAAAATCCTTATGACCTTTACTTGCCGGATCGTATTCGCTGATGGGCTGTCCGAAGCTGGAAGCTTCCTTGATCTTGGTATTGAACGTGACGATCGTATGAAACATTTTATCGCTAAAATGACTGCGCAGCTCGGCCAAAATCTCTCTGGCCATCTTTGTTCGTATGTCATACATCGTTGCCAGGACCTTCACGTCTATATCGTGGTTCGTTCGTCTGCATAGCACACTGAGAGTCTCGAGCTGCTTGCTAAGCCCATGGAGTGCAAAATAACCGGTCTCAACAGGAACAATAACATCGGTCGCCGCCCGAAGCGCATTGAACGTCAACAAACCTACGGCGGGAGGACAATCAATCAACGCATAGTCATAATCTTCGCTTATGTCATCCAACGTTTCTTTCAGGCAGAACTCTCGTTCGGCGATGCCCGCCATCTGCTGCTCGAATGCGGACAGATCGATACTGGCCGGTGCCAGCTCCAATCCGTCGGATATCTGCCAGAGTATTTCCGTCAGCTTGATCGGCTCGTTCCTGCTCCTGCTGATTAGCACATCATAGATGCTCTGCTCGATTTGTTCTTCCGGAACCGCCAGGCCGACCGCACAATGCGACTGGGGATCCATATCGATAAGTAAAACTCTTTGACCTAATCCGGCCAAGGCACTCGCAAGGTTAATCGCCACCGTCGTTTTACCACAACCTCCTTTTTGATTCACAATCGCTATGGTTTTCATAGTTTTCTCCAGTCTCTGAGACATCCATGTTCAGTTCTTTACGGTAAAACGGAACCATCGGAAAAAATAACCGGAAGGCCGCTTTTATACAACAAAAAAACACCCTTTTTAATATTAATAAAGGCTCAAAGCCCTATAAACTTTTTTTCGGCAAAGAATAGCAAAAAACTTTATCCTTTTATGGGACCAGCCGATAAAAATCCCAAAAATCAATATAATCAGCAGCAATTTTACCCAGTCCGCTCCGTCAAAAAGGGTAAAAAACCGAACGGGACCAAACGGGAAAAACAAAAAACTTCCTCTTTTGCAAAGGAACGCAAAAGAGGAAGTAATGTTTTGCCGTTAAACAGCTTTTATCTTTTACCCAGACAACTTGATATTATTGTCCTTTGACCCTGACCTTGATTGCTTTTGCCTGAGCGGCCTTCGGCAGCGTTATGGACAAAACGCCGTTTTTGCATGTAGCATCAACCTTTTCAGAATCCACATCCGTCGGAAGTGTCAATTCTCTTCTGAAGCTGCCGTAGCTGCTTTCAATATGGTAATAACCTTTTTCTTTTTTCTCCTCCGAGAATTTCTTTTCTCCGCTGATGGTCAACGTATTACCATAAACTGAGATGTCGATGTCTTCGGCGTTGCAGCCCGGTATTTCCGCCCTGACAAGAATCGAGTTTTCATCTTCGGCCACATCGACCGCCGGCTAGGTTTTGTAACCGACAAAAGGTCTATCCAGCCCCCTGAAGAATCTGTCAATTTGGCATGTCTTCTGCTAAAGAGATATACGGCTGTGATGACACAAGATAATTAAAAGAGGAAACAGGAAAATACTCAAAGTTCGAGTGTTGAAACTTGATTTTAAAACGGGATTCTTGAAGGAACGAACTATCAAAATCTATTATTCTGTCGGCGGACTAAGATACTGAAAAAATTCCGAATCGCCGGGTAAAACAATCGTCGTACCTTCGCCAAGCGACTTTACGTAAGCTTCCAATGTCCGAACAAATGAGTAAAACTCAGGATCGTTTTCATATGCCTTGGCATATATTTTGAGTGCCTCGGCGTCACCTTCGCCTTTTAACTTCTCGGCCTGCATGTAACTTTCGGCGAGCAGGATTGTCTTATCTTTGTCGGTCTGTGCCCTAACCTTTACAGCCTCTTCCTCGCCTTCAGAGCGATACTTTTTTGCGATTCTCTGCCTTTCGGCCTTCATTCGGTCAAAGACCGAATGGGTAACATTCTGCGGCAGGTCAGCCCGCTTTATTCGCACATCGATAACCTGGATTCCATAGTCGGCGGCTTTCTGAGCGCACTGCTCGGCCACTTTGTGCATTATCTGCTGGCGGTTGACAGACACTATTTCCGTCAACGTGTGCCTGGCAAGCTCTTCGCGCAACTCAGAAAAGACGATATCATCCAGTCTTTCCTGGGCGCCGGTCTCGTTTGCCACGGTTTGGTAAAATTTGAGCGGGTCGACGATTTTCCACCGGGCATAGTTATCAATAACCATGTACTTTTTGTCGTCGGTCATAATGTTTGCCGCAGCGGCGTCATACTCCATAACCCTGGCCTCGAATCTGTGCACTGACTGAATCAGCGGTATCCTGAAGTGCAGGCCGGGTTGTTTTACTTCTCTTACGAATTTTCCCAACTGAGTAACAATGGCCTGTTCAGTTTCATCTACAGTGAACAGTGAAGTTGCCAATGCCGCTGCAATTATCGCAATGAATACAATCATACTGATAAGTTTTTTATTCATCTTGACCTCCTACTCTCCGGGTTTGGATTTTGCGGGGTACTGGTAAATGGGGCACCCTCAAGTGGCAAAAGTTTCAGCAGGCCGTCACCAGCCTCGGAATCTATTATAAACTTTCTGATGCCCGGGAGCACTTGCTCCATCGTTTCCAAATAGAGCCGTTTTCGCGTTACATTTTTTGCCTTTTCGTACTCTTGAAGCACGGCTAAAAATTTCGCCACATCGCCCTGCGCCCGTTTTATCTTCTCCTCCTTGTAGCCCTCTGCCTCCAAAACTATGCTCCTGGCCTGGCCGCGTGCCTTGGGGATGATGTCTTCTTGATAACCTTTGGCTTCCTGTATCAACTTGTCTTTATCTTCCTTGGCACTAACGACATCGCTAAATGATGAAGCAACCTCTTTTGGCGGCTGGACAGTCTGAAGTTTAACCTCAATTATTCGAACGCCGCTTTCGTATCCATCGACTATCTCTTGAACTAGTGCGCGGATGTCGATTTCCACCTGCAGTTTTTCCTTAATGAGCACATCGTCAATCGGCCTTTTACCTACAACCTGTCGCAGCGCCACTTCGGCTGCATCTTTAATCGTACCCTGCGAGCCTTCCAGATTGCGAACATTAAACAGGTAGTCAGCAGGATCCTTTATCTTGTACTGGACTATGATTTGCGCATCGATAATCTGCTCGTCACCGGTAAGCATCAGTGATTCTTCAGGATGGAAGTTGTATCTTGCCGGTGGGCCCGTGCTAATTGTTTCAAAGCCGATTTCTACCCGCCTAACCTGTTGTATCTTGGGTCTGTCGACCTTTTCGATTGGGCTGGGCAAGCGGTAATGCGGACCTGGTTCAGTTACCCTTACGGCTTTGCCAAATCGGCGTACTACTCCCTGCTCATCAGGTCCTACGATATATATCCCCGACAAAAGCCATAGTAATAGTAGAATCGGGATTGCCAATTTGAGCCAGGGGATCCACTGTTTAGGAAGATTCAGATTCATCCTATACTCACCTGTTTCCCAGCGACTTATCCGTTCCATATGAGTCCCTTTCCAGGATATAAGCTACGTATAGTCGCAGCCGTATATCATCAATTATAGATTGGCCCGGCATCGTGTCAATTAAATTTAGAGGTAGTGCGGGGCTTGCCCTGCCGCGATAGTTTGGGTATTATATGGCATTATGACCAATCACAAACATTCTGAAAAAATGACAAACGAAAAAGGAAAAAGTCCCTCAGAAAGTGCCGTAGAGACAAGATACCTGATTATGCCGCAGCAGGCCAATCCTCACGGCACCGCCTTCGGAGGCGCGATTGTCGCCTGGATAGACATGGTCGCGGCCATGGCGGCACAAAGACACGCAGGCTGTGAAGTTGTCACCGCGGGCATCGATTCACTGGCATTCAAAGAGCCGATTCGCATCGGCGACCACGTCACCCTAAAGGCCTCGGTCAATTACGTCAGCCGTTCGTCAATGGAAGTCGGTGTCCAGGTAACCAAGGAAGATTCGCACACCGGCAAAAAAGTTTTAGCTACGACGGCATTCCTGACATTTGTGGCTCTGGACGAAAACAAGAAGCCGACCGCTGCACCGCCGATAGTACCCGAAACGCAGGAGGAAAAACGCCGGTACGAAAACGCCAAACACCGCGTCCGTGCCAGAAAAGAACTTATCAAAAAAATAAGCTGAGAAACTGTAAATCAGAGACAAACAAAGTTATTTTTTCAATCTTTTAAATATTCACGGTTTTCGTTGGTTTTTGCGGAACTTATTGGGAATCTTTCCGACTTTATCTATAATATCCAAAGGCATATTCTAAAGGGAAATCAAAAGCTGACTTGCAATGTCTGCAGTAAAAATAATCGAAATCAAGGCACTCACAAAGCGATACGGCAAAGACCGCGGTGTCGAGGACTTGTCCTTCGATATCGAACGGGGTGAAGTCTTCGGCTATCTGGGGCCGAACGGCTCCGGTAAGACGACAACGATACGATGCCTGATGGGTCTGCTCAGGCCGACATCCGGTAACTGCTATATTTTAGGCCGGTGCATTGAGCCGGGGCAGGCAACACAGCACAACCGCATCGGCTATCTGCCCGGCGATTTTCGCATCTGGCCGGGACGCTCGGCACGCCAATCTCTCAAACTAATGGCAAAACTCGGCAACGGCAATAACCCAGATAAGCGACGAGTGGAATTGGCCGAAAGGCTCGATCTGGATCTTGACCGTAAAGTCAGGGCTTTATCGAAAGGAAATCGCCAGAAAGTTGGTGTCATCTATGCCTTCCAGCATCAACCCGAGGTACTTATTCTTGACGAGCCTACTATCGGGCTTGACCCGCTGATAAGTCAGGTGGTGCTTGATTTGATTCGCGAAGCCGCACGAGAGGGCGCCACTGTTTTACTGTCCTCGCACGATTTGAGTGAGGTTGCCGCCGTATGCGAAAGGGCGGCAATCCTGCGCGAGGGACGCCTTGTCGAGCTGGCACCGATTTCAAAAATTGTCCGGCAGGGACAAAGGCGCCTCAAAATCTGGTTCGCCGAGGGAACAAAGACTCCCGTATTGCCGGCAGACAAACTCCCGGGCGTGCGAGTAATCGAGCAGAACTCCAATATATTGCACCTTTCTTACCAGGGAACAGTCGATGCCGTCCTCAAATGGCTCGCACAGTTCCCGGTAGATCGCATCGCAACGCCGGAAACGTCACTCGAAGATGCATTCATGCAATACTACCGAAAGGAGGGCGGCCATGAAAAATAACCACCGCTCTTCATTCCCCTGGCCGCTGCTTATGTTCTGGATCCGCCGGATTCTGCTCGCGTGGTTTTTGATCGCATTCTGGATATTCCTTTTTCAGATCATCGTCTGCGGCATCGTTCATGACAACGAAAAGGTAAAGGCATTCCTTCAGTACATCGACCTGCTGCCGGGTTTCATAAAAACGATGATGGGCGGAGATGCATTGCAGCTTGGTAATGTTGCGGGACTAATCTCAATCGGCTATCAGGAACCCTTCGTTCTGCTGTTGTATATGCTTTTTGCCGTCGGTGTCCCTACTGCTTTGCTGGCCGGCGAAGTCCAGAACGGAAACATGGAGCTGATACTGTCCCGGCCGACCACAAAAACGCACGTCTATATCTGTGTCGCCCTTATCACCGTTACCGGCATGGCCGCACTTGTCCTGGTAATGTTCCTGGGAACCGTGGTCGCTACCAACATTTACGAATTCGAGCAGGAAGTGCCGCTTCACTCTTTTTTCAAGCTGGCAATCGTCGGCGGAATCCTCGCCAGTTCGGTCGGAGGAGTCGCACTGCTTGCGGCAGCGTGTTTTCGCCGTGTCACCGCAGTATCACTGACGGTCGCTTTTCTAGTCGTGAACTATTTTATCGCAATTATCAGCGAATGGTGGCCCATAATGAAACCGCTCACTCCCCTTACCATCTTCTATTACGTGAATCCGTCACTGATTCTCGGCCAATCAGTATGGCCGATACGCGATATGGCCGTGCTAATAACGCTCCTTGCCGTCTCGACCCTGCTGGGCGGTATCATCTGGCAGCGCCGCGATCTGCCGCTATAAAATTGGGTTCGTTTTTTCAACCGCAGATTTAGCGGATTGGTGCTGAATTTCCCATATTTACTTGTTATAAAAGAGCTTGTGTTATTTTACCCAATTTGAAATTGGGTTTGTTTTTTCAAAAAGGGTCGATTTGTAGAGAACGCTCTACATCTGTCGAATCCCCCCGAGGGTGGTATGTTTAGCCGTGGCCGATACGGCCACGGGCAACCCCCGGACAAGTCCGGGGGCTAACAGATTTTTATTACCCCATTTTCTCCTTCGTTATTCAGTATTCAGTATTCGATGCTCGTCCTGAGCTTCGTCGAAGGATTCGCGATCCCATTCGTTACATATTTTACCCAAAAATCCCCCTATCACAACAAAAAACCCCGATTATTCCGTGAAATCCCCGTTTTTAAACGAAAAATGTCCATGACTCGCCACTTTGTATTAGACGTTCGATTTTCTTAAGAAATCGTTCGGAACACATAGTATATGTGCTATAATCATACTGGAATCTGTGAGTAAAAGAACTTAGAGGAAGGCAAAATTGTTAAAAGAGGCGGTAAGAGATGGATATAAATTCTCTTAATTTACAGACCATTGGCGCATTGGCATCGATTACAGGATTATTCCCAAGTTTTGTTCAATGGTTTACAAGCGAGTATCATGCGAAAAAATCAAAGAAGAAAGAAAAGACAGAGGACATCATTGAGCATTATCTCGAGTGGTTGCGCAGACAAAGGCACAATGAAATTCTCAAAAAGCTTTCCGACTCGAAACAAGCACAGAATGAGCTGCATAACCTTATTAATCAGTTGATGGAAACATCAAAAAAGGATCGAGATAAATTCCTAACACGACTGGAAAAAATGGACTCCGGACTCCACACGAAACTGGATGTAATAGTCGATAAGTTGAGTGAAAGCGGATTAAGAGAGAAGCCGGAGGTAAAAGCAAAATGGCCGGAGGTATCGCTACCGCTTGGTGGGCCGAAGGTCTCGGTGCCGTTTGCGGGACGCAAGGAGGAATTGAAAGAGCTAACTAAGGCTATGGGCGGGAATGAAACAGTTGTCGCTATTGTCGGATTAGCGGGGCAGGGCAAGAGCTGTCTGGCGGGCGAATGGTTAAAAAGTGGAGCACGACCACCAAAAGGGATTGGCCTTTTCTGGCGAAAGCTCTATGAACCGGGATTCACATTCGATATCTTCCTTGACCATTTGCATCTGTACCTGACAGGCCGGCATATCAACCGCCAGCAAATCACATCTATGGATGCAAGGGCGGCCATAGTCAATGACCTGCTCAGGGAAAGACCTTGCTGGATAGTCTTAGATGGTGCCGAGCGCTGGCTGAAGCGCTGGGCGGACCGGCCGGATGCCGGAGTCGAAGATATCACGGCCGATGATCGCGCAGCACAGGAACCGGCACTCGATAAATTCCTAAAGGGCGCTAATTTCTGGGACAACGGCTCGAAACTGCTTTTGACCACACGTGCGGTGCCCGGCGCGCTGGATGAGAATCTGCCCGTAAGAATCGGAAGAAAGCCAAAGGATGAAGATGACAAAAGCGATGTTCGTCTGGATAATCTGGCCCCAACCGAGGCGGTCGGGCTTCTAAAATATTTAAAAGTCAAAGGTGACCAAGAGATTATGCTCAAAGCGGCTGATACCTATGGCAATCATCCATACGCCGTACACGTTCTGGGTGCCTTGATACGTGATTTATATCATGGAAACGTAGCCGAATGGGAAAAAGTCAATCCGTTAGAAGAAGCAAAGCTGGACGATTTGTTTGAGAAAATCATCGAACATCGTAAAGATGATTTTGGGCTTTTAGTAATTATTGCCTGTTCTGTCACACCTGTTCCCAGCCGGCTGCTAACTGAAACGCTGGTTCTTGATGAAAATCAGATACGCCGAAAACTTTCGGAATTAGCCAAGTGGCAGATGGTCGAATTTACCCAAAGCGCATCAGTTGATCAGCATGCTGTTGTCAGAAGATTTTTGACAGAGCGATTAGGTGAGAAAGAAGTAAAAGAGCTGCAAAAATCAATCGCTCGCTGGTGGGTCGAGCAAAAAGTTCCTGATATGCCGGAAAATATCGAACAGCTCCGCCCCCTCCTGAATGCCGTTGAGCATCTTCTTGCCGCACGAGAACCAAAAGCTGCAACGGATGTCTTTTTATCAAAATGGTCGGAGGAATGTCTTTATGCTGTAGGTGAATGGCTATGGATGTTTGGCTATCTGGAAGAGCTCAACCGGATTCTTGGAGATGCGATAAAAATCTATATAGAGGTTATCGAAAAAGAGAGCCGGTTAGAGCTGCGAAATGACTTGGCGGGTTGCTATAACAACCGGGGGCTTGCCTATCGTGACCAGGGCAGGCTCGATGAGGCGATAGATGACTACGACAAGGCAATTAAGATTCGAGAACAGCTTGTTGAAAAAGAGAATAGGCAAGAGCTGCGACATGACCTGGCAATGTGCTACAACAACCGGGGGATTGCCTATCGTGACCAGGGCAGGCTCGATGAGGCGATAGATGACTACGACAAGACAATTAAGATTTATAAGCAGCTTGTTGAAAAAGAGAATAGGCAAGAGCTGCGAAATGACCTGGCAATGTGTTACCTCAATCGGGGCGTTGCCTATAATGCTCAGGGCAGGCTCGATGACGCGATAGAAGACTACGACGAGGCAATTAAGATTCGAGAACAGCTTGTTGAAAAAGAGAATAGGCAAGAGCTGCGACATGACCTGGCAATGTGCTACAACAACCTGGGGCTTGCCTATCGTGACCAGGGCAGGCTCGATGAGGCGATTGAAGACTATGGCAAGGCAATTCAAATATACAAACAGCTTGTAGAACGAGAGAACCGGCAAGAGCTGAGAAATGACCTGGCTATGTGCTATAACAACCGGGGGCTTGCCCATAGTTCTCAGAGTAAGCTCGACGAGGCGATAGATGACTACGGCAAGGCAATTAAGATTCGAGAACAGCTTGTAGAACGAGAGAACCGGCAAGAGCTGAGAAATGACCTGGCTATGTGCTATAACAACCGGGGGCTTGCCCATAGTTCTCAGAGTAAGCTCGACGAGGCGATAGATGACTACGGCAAGGCAATTAAGATTCGAGAACAGCTTGTCACAAAAGAGAGCCGGCGTGAGTTGAGGAGCAATATTGAGAGAAATTTATTCAATCGAGCAGTGGCTCTAAGTGAGAAAGATCAATGGCAGGATGCAAAAGATGATATTGAGAAAGGGGCATCTTTGCTGACAGAGTTGATCGAAGAGGGTCGAAGACATGTAATTGAATCTTTTATGCAAACAGCCGGATTTCGTTGTTCTAAGGCCAAAGAATTCGGCGACATACCAACAGCGTCCATCTGGGCCAATATGGCGATGCAATGGTTCCTTGAGGAAGTTAAGGCCGCAAGGACAAATCAAGTTCTATTAAAAAGAGCAGCCGGTTTTGCCGGAGTTTTAAAGCAAACCTGGGAGATCCTCATCCAGCACGGCCTCGATAAAGAACTAATGGAAAATTTCTTCAAGACACTTAATGAAGAAATTGAAAAATTCAAGCCGAAGCAGCAAGAATAGCCAATTCAAACCTCATAATTAAACATATTCATATTCTAATTCATAAAAAAGCACTGGCAGAATATTAACTGCAGAAACCGCTATGACTCTTTTACCCCGGAGAGTGTCTCGGCATCTTGCTTTGAAGACGGAACTGATTTTATCTCTATCTTTCGGGTAGTATCCGGTGGTGAAATTCTTAGACAGTATTTTTCCCTGAGCATATCTCTTTTCTGGTAACATTGCTCGACGAAGACGGCGATTTCGGAATCGAGGTTCGCACTGGCCGAATCACCGAAAAAGGCATGGATGATTGGGAAGACCAAATCAGGCTTTTTCTTTCTCAACTCCTGCGCCATTGCCTCGATTTTCGCCGTAGCAACACCTTCCTGCATGCAGGTAAACGGCCCAACGTGGAATATCCCTGATATATAAGCGTCGCCTCTCGGCCGAATCAAATCGTGCATGAAATGATATGAAATTCCCGCGCTCAGGGGAGATTCGCCCTCGATATTGCCGTGGAATTCGTGTTTGGCCTCTAACGTCTCAATCATTTCCATCGGCTTGGGAAGGACGTGCCTGCCTTCGAGAACCTCGTGGAACGGCTCGGCAAGCGTTTGTTCGATGGAGGTCATATACTTACTTTTTATAATCGAATTGACATACCTTTTCCCGTCTTTAAACGCTCGGTCGAAATCAAAGGCTTTAATCCTCAATATCAAATCCCTTTTCGAGTTTCTTATGCTGACCTTATTAACGTAATCCAGCCAATCCGTGATAGGATCCCGTACGGCTTCCAATCCCTGCTGTTCCAGTTGCTCGATGACATTGCTCGTATAGGGGTCGTGCTGTCTCATATAAATTTCGCCGATGTAAAGCACAAGCGGGAAACGCTCGTGATTTTTCAATGGAAGTGACTTGAATCGCGAGACGGTATCTTTTCCCCACTGCACCATCTCATCCGTTCGGGCGCCTTTCTGAACCACTGCTTCGAGCGATTCCAGGCGTTCCGCTAAGAGAGCCCTGACCTGCTCTTTATCTTCTGCATACGGGCGGAACCGCAGGAGAATGTCACCCAATAAATCGGAGGCGTTTATCCCTTTGAACAGCATTCTCTGCATCTTTTGCTTGTCCGATGATGCAAAGCCTTTCGGCAGTGGTATGTCGCTATAATCCGTCTCCGAAGAAGGTCCGGCGACAGGGATTTTTTCCAGACCTTCGCGGCCCATAAATTCCCTGACCAGCTCGGTATATTTGCCGAATCGGCAGGGCCCGCTTGTCGTCGGCAGCATTACAAGATAGTTATCTTCGACATTCTGCCTGTTCGTTCTTTCAATCTGCTCGTAAAGAAAGGCAAGCGCATCTCCTACGACTCCTTTCAACGGGTGACATACTTCCGTATAGATATGCTTGCGGGCCAACTCGTAGCCTCTTTGCGTGTTTGTCGGCAGTACCTTACTGTCGATTCCGAAATGCCTCAGTCCCGCCGCGGCAACATAACTGGCATCCCCCATATACGGGATGAGCCACGTCCTATCGCCGGAGTCGTCGCGGGTGCGTAGTGTAAGTTTTTTCCTATCCAGTTTTTTCGGCCGGCTCTGATTGACAACCCTCTCGTGGGCTTCGGTCCTGGTGACAAATGGGGCATTATTGGTCTGGGCATCGGTCAGCAGGACAAGGAAGGGCTTATCCGCCGCCTGCTGAATATTCTCCTCCTGATAAACCTTTAGACTGTCCGGGCCGCAGGCAAAATTCATCATTCGAATCGCGAAAAGGTTCGGATGGTCCGCGACAAAGATGCCCGCCTTGAGAATCTTGACGCTCTGGACCCAGAACTCGTTTTCCACTATGCCGTCGAGAGGAATATCCATGAATTTATGCTCGAGGAAAACCTGCGGTATGTAATCCATACCGCGAATCTGTGAAAACATAACGCCCGAGTTCGAGCTTGCCTCCGGATCGAGCAGGACATAATCCCTGCCGAGCCCGACGTAAGCTTTTGTGCCGTTCGCTTCTATCCTTGTTAGGAATTTGTCACCTTCCCGATAAAGATCGGCTTTAAAAGCACTCTCCGCATTATCCGCATATTTAATCGCTTCTTTAATCTGTCCGTTCTTAAAGTTGAAATCAAGCCTGTCAAATTCCTGTTTTAGCGCTCTGACGAGAAGTCCCAAGTCACCGAAATGCAGGATGGGATTTATTTGTTTTTTCTTGTCGAGAGACAGCACATCATTGAGGACGTATCCTTCCGATTCGGTGTAAATGCAATATTTCAAATCCGGCGGATTACCCGTTCTTAGCTCGATAAAACTCGGATTAAACAAATATTCCACCGCCGGATGGTCGTTCAAAGCCGCAGCATGGCCCGTAGCAAGCTTTCTTGCAATGCAGAATTCCGTCCTTGAATTATCCACGCCGATTTTGGCTATCTCTTTCGTCGTTCTCGGAGATACGATGGGATTAAACCCTAACTTATTAAAAAGAGCCGCACTCCAAATCCCTTTTTCTCCAAGTGTGGCGGTGCTTCTTTTGATTCCGACCGTTGGGGCTTTTCCGTGAGTTTTCTTTTCGCCGTCTAATTCTTCCAGAAGCTTCCCCTGTTTTTTGAAATGTTTATCATATATCTTATGATATTTATCTACATAATTGATTTTTGGTTTGCCGGAGGCCTCCGAATTTCCTTTGGGACAGAATCCACCGGTAATGATCTCGTCATCTTCGATTGAAAATATTTCGAGCTGACAATCTCTTATGCCGCAAGACTTATCACCGAACAGTTCCCTACAGGAGACTTTCCGTTTCTCGAACGGCATATCGACAATGTCCCAGCCCCGGAAGGCGGAGTCATATTTCACCCTTTGCTGTTCCAACTGTCTGATATTTTCGATTATATCCAGCGCCTGTCCCCAAGCACCGAACATCTCCCTGTGCGGATAGGCCTCAATTTCTTTTTCAGTGACCTGCGCGAGTGCGGCAAGGAAAGCTCTGCCTAATGCGGGACCTCCCTGGGCGGAACATTTCTGACCTGCATGTTGGGAACCTCCGACGAATTTGTAAAAATAGCTCGCCGCTGTCCCCCTTACTATAGCGGCGGCAATCTCGTCCTTGCTGAAACCTTCGGCAATAAGCCTATTTTCATCCATCTCCATAAAAACACCACAGGTCGAATCGATTACCGGTATTCTTTCGGCACGAAGAGCGGCTTCCTGCAAAGAGTTCTCTATATTAAGGTTGATGACGTCCGCCATATTTTCGAGGGTCTGGCCCGAGCCAGCCTGGCAGCTATAATTCATCTTGGCTTCCTTGACAGTGCCGTCTTTGGAGAATCTTGTGAACTTCATGTCCTGGCCGCCGACCTCGAAAATAGTATCTATTTCCGGATTGTAATGTTTTACGCCAAGAGCGTGACATGTAATTTCGTCGGTCACCCTGTCGGTCATCGCGACTTGTTTTTTTGCCAATTCACCTGCTTTTTTCTTGCTGACTAAGATTTTCTCGTAGAGCTTTCTCGCCGAGCCTGTGGCGCCTACTCCTTTGACCGTCACTTTGTCCCTGTGCCTTGCCAGATACCTCAAAACACGCTTTAGAGATTCCTCCGGGTTGCCATGCGTTTTGATATAGAGCTTGTCTATTAACTTCCCGGTTTTTAGTTCAACAATTGCCCCCTTTGTTGTGGTGCTCCCGCCGTCGATTCCCAACACAACTTCCGTGTGCTCCAGCAGTTCAACCGACAAATCCTGTTTTTCCTCGTTCACCTTAGACAGTGACTTCGCAAGAGATGGTGCAAACTGCCTTTTCTGCCTGCCGTAAGCGGCAACTTTTTCAAGCTGCTCGATCCTGAAAACGACGTGATTATTATCTTCTATCCCCTTTAAAGCGGCACCGATTGCCGCAATATTTTTATAGTGTTTCGGTCTTTCTATTTCGATACCGAGAAATTCCTGGAGGTTTTTACGTATAAGGTCGTTCCCGAAAATACCGCCGGTTGCTATGGCAACTATATTTCTGTCCGCCGAATTAAACTGACGCGAACCGAGAACGTCGATCTTGTAATTCCTCGCAACCGTCCTGAACAGACCGGCGAGATTGTCTCTTCTTGTCGCACCTTCGTTTTGTTTATGAATAAGATCGGATTGAATAACAACGCCACATCTTGCCAGGAATTCGCAGGGCTCTTTGGACTCGGCTGCTTCCTGCTCGGCCTTCTCGAACATCTTCTCTACCCTGGCCTGCAGTTTTCTTCTGTTATTATCTGCAATCAGCTCCCTCTGCGAGTCATCGACGTCCAAAGCGGTATCTTCCAACTCAGGATTTGGAATCTCTCCTTCGAAGAGTCTCCTGCACTGTTTCTCTATCAATGTTCCCGATCCGCCGCCGCATTTGGTGCCTGTCGCCCACTCCTGAACTATTCTTTTGCCGTTTATCTGTTTCAAACGGAAAAAATAAGGATCTTTCGCCCCTATGTGTAATATATAGCGCGCCCGTGGCATAACAACCTCCACTCCATTGGGAATTGCTACGCTGTCGTAAACGTACGTAACGCCCTCCATAACCTCGGAGAAAGACTCGGCGCCGCTGCCTGTGAAGGCCGTATTAACTATCCTTCCGGAATCGAACCTGTCGTTTATGTCCCTCCATGCCTCCCTTATGGCTCCGACGGGATTTGCAAAGTGCATTACAGGCTCCGGAGCGTATCGTATCCGGCCCCGGCCATCGAGGACTGAGTAATGTACAAAACTGCTTCCCACATCAAAGCCCACAAAGAGATCCGCCTTTTCTTTTCCCAAATTCGTTCCTTCTTTTTTCATATAGACCTCACTTTGCTGCGGAAGAGCCCTTTATTTTGTGGCTTCCGTACGTTCTGAAATGTTCGATCTTATTTTTTCGAGCATTTCTATAAGCCGCTTTTGGTTGTCTTCAAGAAGAACGCCCATAATCCTTTTAACCTCTTTGGCATAGAGCGGCTCAATCTGTGAGAGTAGCTTTTTACCATAGGAGGTCAGCACTATGATATTAGATCTCCTGTCCGAAGGTGACGAAGTCCGAGCTACAAGCCCGGCTTTTTCCATACGGTCTATCAAAGACGTTATATTAGCCCGGTTTACAAGCATCATATCACTTAGCTGTGACTGTGCCAGGCCTCCCTCCGGGACGGCTTGATGCTGCAGTAGCATCATCAGGTTAAACTGGACGTCGGTAAGGCCGAAAGGCTGCAGAAAATGCCCGGCCTTCTTTTTCAGGCACGATGCCGTGAAATAAGTACTAAGCAGCGCCTCGTGAGCGAGCAGCTTAACGGGCTTCCTCAAACCAAGTTCGTTTACAAGGGACATCTATGTTCTCTTAAATCTGTTTGTTTTTTGTTAAGATGTGTATTATTGCTGTATAAACTATTATGTCAATGCAATAAGCAAATAAAAATTAAAAATTTTTCTCTATCTTTACCGTGCCCAAAACCTGTGAAAAACTACGTTAAGAAAAAATCAAATAAACACAATCCCGTGATTAAAAGGTCATCAGGATAAATTAGAGTTAAAATAACAGAGACATCATAACAGGTTTTACACAATCCGTTATCCTTGCTGTTTTTAATTTAAGTCAATGTACTCGGGAAGGCTACATTTCCTTCCCCAACCTAAATACAACAATTTAACCTTGTATATAACTAATAATATCTTTTTAAACTATTATTGTTAAAATAAAACGAAAACTTCTTATCCTCGCCGATTTAATTTCTCTCAATCCAAGTATCAGGTTTAAAGCATCTTGCTATTTATTAATGCTTTTAGTATCTTTAAGAGCTATGAACTTAGAGCAGGTGCATTCTGACTATTGTAAAAAAGAGATTAAATCTTTGCGATCATTAGCTAATTTATTCACTAAACGTGCTTATAGCGTTATTATTTTGGCGGCATTATTTTGTACTTTAACGGTTAAGCTCACACATGCTTTACGCTACAACCTTATTGACGATTATGTAAGCTGGGTGCTATCCGACATCTCATTTCTCTTGGCGTTGGAAGTTGTTTTGTCTCTGATATGCTTTCGCTGGCCGCGTAAGTGGATTGTAAGGATTGCAATCATTATTGCGGCGGTTATGTGTACATGGTCGGTTATGAATGCCGGCTGGCTTATCAGAACAGGAACACAAATACTGCCACGTGTTCTTTTGTCGTTGGTTCGTTCGCCAGTCAATGCTTTTTGTATGATAGGTGTTAATCTTGCTAAGATGCCTAAGGCGGCGTTTATCCTACTGGGCCCTTCTGCAGTAGCCCTTGCTTTTTTATTTTATGTTTTAGGCAGAACAAGGCTGCCTGATTACAAACGACAAAAGTTTCTCATCAGAGTTATAATATGCCTTAGTTTTATTTTAGCGATAGTTCTCCTCCGCCCGGCCTTGACCCGACGACGCTCACCTCAAGCGGCTTCGGCCGGGATGCAGTTTAACGCACAACTTAAAGCGGTTATGAGTCTTATTGTACGTGATTACAGCCCTTTGCCTAATCCGAAACGCAAGATACCGCTACGGAATGATATCGAAATCGAATTTGAAGGCCAGCCGATTCGGAGCAATCTGGTCGTAGTTGTCTTGGAAGGAGTACAATATCAGTACACGTCGCTGGCAAGCGGTCCTCAAGACTTAACTCCTTACCTAAGGGAGTTTGCTGAACAGGGCGTAGAGTTTACGAAGACCTATACAGCACTGACACACACTACAAAAGCTCTTTTTGCTTTGCTTACCGGGCGTTATCCATCAGCTTCACAGGATTTAGCCGAGGCGGTACCTGCGAATAGAACTTATGCAAGTATCGCTACTATTCTTAGCGACAAAATGGGCTATCGGACGGCTTTTTATCAATCGGCCAAGGGTGATTTTGAGTGTCGTCCGGGCTTGGTTTACAATCTCGGATTCCAGAAATTTTGGTCACGTGATGATTTGAATGATCCTAATTGCTTTATTGGCTATCTTGGCAGTGATGAGTTCGCAATGCTAAAACCGATCTCGGAATGGATACAATCTGACAGCAGTCCTTTTTTTCTCACGATACTTTGTTCGGTGACACACGATCCGTATGAAGTGCCGGCATGGTTTGGTACGCCGGACAAAGAGCCGTTCGGTCGCTACCAACAGGCGATTTCTTATACAGATAGATTCTTGGCGGCGTTAGATATCGAGATTGCTAAATTGAATCTGTCGGATAAAACAATTTTCTGTGTTATTGGAGATCACGGCGAGGCATTCGGCGAACACGGGCAACTTGGTCACAATCGAATATTTTTTAATGAGGCCCTGCGTATTCCTTTTTGCTTGCGCGCGCCTTTTTTGAATGAGCCGGCAAGCAAGATTAAAGGCCCGGTCAGTTCGATTGATTTAGCTCCGACGTTGCTGGCTTTGATGGGATTCAAGGTAAAAAAGGGGATATTTGATGGAATTGATGCACTAGGGCCAGTGTCAAAAGACAGGAAAATTTATTTTTCAGGCTGGATGCAAGAAGGGCCTGCGGGGTATATACAGGAAGATCGTAAATATGTTTACGATCCTATTGAGAAAGCAACTTTCATTTATGATCTTAACAGGGATCCGTACGAGCAGTACAAATTAGACGTCACTGAGGAACAGGCTGAAGAGATTACCGATGATATTAACGCCTGGCGAAAAAGCACGATCTTTCAGATTGTACAAAAGCAGAGCGGAAGAAAAAAACTATTTGGTAAGTGGACCTGCCGCTGGACACAAAGGGTCTCTTCAGCGAAGTATGAGCCGGAAATTGAATCAATGTTTCAGCAATAATCGGTATGACATCGGTATTTTTCATGACTCCCATAGTACTTTCTTGTTCACTTTTTTTATCGCAGCGTTGAATTTTATAAACATTTGCCAAATTCCCCAATTATATCGATAGGTGTTAGTGATAATATGTAAAGATGGCAAATATGGAGAATTAAGGTGTTGACAAAAAACAGCGTGCTGTTAAAATGAGACGGATAATTGTCCCTTTTGTTATTCCCGTATCGAAGCATGTAAGTCATTCAGAACAAAATGGATATACACCACTTAAAATCAGAATTGAGCTTAATTCTTATCGGTTGGCACATTTCTTGCAATTTATATTTTTTTATACTTAACGTGGAGCTATATTGGGCGGACGGCCTAAACACGTTCTGGAGGAGGAGGTGTCCGCCCGGTTTTTTTATATTAACAAAAAATTGCAAATCCTTTTAGAGTGGCAGGATTTGTTTCACACATTGAAAAAATCATGTGGCGGGGGCGTACCGGGGGAGGACGAATCCTTTTTATTTTCTACATTTTAATTATGAGACATAAATATGAGTTGTGGAGAGGCTATTATAAAAGACCTCCCCATTGACGGAAAATTATCTACCCTGTAATTCGGTCGCTTTGTATAATTTGCTATGTTATGGATCGATCAGCGTACAGGATAATCGATGCAAACTTCAATCGTGCAAGAGAAGCGATACGTGTGATAGAAGATTATTGCCGGTTTGCTTTGAGTTCGACATGGTTGAGCCTGCGTGCCAAAGAGCTTCGGCATAAACTTACTCGGGCTGTTAGTAAATTGGATTCTGGGCGGTTACTTTCCAGCAGAGACACTCTTAACGATGTAGGCGTTGGTAAAAATATTGATAGCCAGTTCAAGCGAAGCAATTTAAAAGATTGCTTAACTGCTGGTTGTAAAAGACTTACCGAGGCTTTGCGTACACTTGCTGAGATAGTGCAAATACACGATAGTTCCATAGCTAAAACGATCGAAGATTTGCGATATGATGCATATACACTTGAAAAAGATATTTTTGTTTTTGCTGAACCGGCCGAGAAGTTCAAAAAAGTTTTACTTTATATTGTAATTACCAGCGATCTACCGGCGGAAATTATTTCCTTAACATATAAGTGTGCAACCGGCGGCGCTGATTGCATCCAGATGCGCGCCAAGTCAATAGAGGACGATAAATTATTGGCCACTGCTGTCGAGTTTGTCAGGATTAGCAATGATGAAGGCGTACTTAGTATGATTAACGACAGGATCGATGTTGCAATAGCTGCAGGAGCCGACGGCGTTCATCTTGGCAAGAACGACTTGCCTTTGGATTGTGTTCGGAAACTCCAGACGACGCCGCTAATAACAGGCAAAAGCACACACTCACCTGATCAGCTTAGTGCTGCATGTCGGGAGCACCCTACCTATGTCGGCCTTGGTCCTGTTTTTACCACAGGGACAAAACCAACTGCTGAAGCGGTCGGTCTGGAGTATATCAGGCAGGCTAAGAAGATATTGGCTGATACCGGTGTCGGACATGTTGCTATTGGTGGAATAACGCTTGAAAATGTCGATGATGTGTTAGATGCGGGAGCAGAGAGTATTGCCGTTTGTGCGGCAGTGACAAAAGTTGCAGATCCCGGGTATGCATGTAAGGCCATGAAGGCGAAGATAGTGGCAGAGAGGGATGTTTTAGGCGTTTGAATACTTGTTCTTTATGGAAATTTATAATATGGTTGTTCACCAATTATCCACTAAAATAAATAGTTAATTCAGGGCTTTTTAGTCGTGTTAATTTGGGCAACTTTTGTATCCATCAAATGTATTTATACATATTATCTTTCAGCATAGCGTTTCTTGTTTGTATAACTTCTTTTATCATATAGAGTTAAGAAATATTAGCATGCCGAGGAAATTTAAAAGCACTTCCTGTTACACGTTGATTTACTTTTGTTGATTTTTCTATGTGATTATGTAAGGATTTTCTGAATATACTCTACAAGTTATCAACAGATTATCCACAAGGCTGTAATGTTCTATATTTTTCTTGTTTCGGTCCAATTCAGCAAAGGTTTGATATTAAAGCAGAACCTAATTATTGTAAGTATTTGTCTATCAAGGCAATTAATAGAATGGTGTGGGATTTGATTATTTGTTACATTGAGATTATAATGCGTTTTTTTACCGATTTTACGGCAGATAGAAAAAAGTTATAAAACGAACAGTTCATGAAAAGTTATGAATAATCTTAAAGAAAAGTTGAAGAAAAGGTCAAAATTTCTCGTTTATGCCGAACTGACGGGCGGCCCGGGTTTCAATTATAATCCGATAGAGAAGTTTCTGAACTCCCATAATTCCTCCGGCGGCTCAGTTATACCCGATTGTTTTGATTTTATAGGTATCGCATTGCCTCAGAACCCGGGCGGCGTGGCGAACATACGTCCCTCAGATGTGATTAGTCGTTTAACTGCGAAAAATCTTTTAGGTAATCTTGATCCCTTGCCGCATGTGACCTGTAAGGACAGTAATGTTGACAGTATAACAAGCCTGCTCGCCGGATATCGGAACGCCGGCCTGGAAAGTATTCTTATATTAACGGGCGATAAGCCGTTGAAAGCAAAGCATGTTTTTGAGCTGGATTCCATCGGATTATTACAGTTGATAGGAAGGATGAACAACCAATCCTATGTAAAGGCCCGGCTGGATGCGCTTGACAAGGTACATCAGTTCTTCCCCGGTGCGGCCGTTTCACCTTTTAAGTACACCGAAGGCTCGCAGATGCAGCAGTACTTCAAAATGGAGAAAAAGATTGCCTGCGGAGCCCGGTTTTTTATCACGCAGGTTGGTTGGGACTGGAGAAAATCTCTCGAGCTGTTCAGGTATCTTGATGAGAACGGATTGGATGTACCGGTTTTCGGCAATGTGTATTTGCTCGGTACGAAGACGCCCGCACCAAGGTTAATGCACGATATAAAACTTCCCGGCTGCTTCGTGAGTGACGAGTTTTTGGCGAAGATTTATTCCGAGCAGTTCGACGACCATGTGGAAAGGGCGGCCCAGCAGGTGGCTATGTATAAAGCTATCGGGGCTGACGGGGTCGATATAGGAGGTGTTCACGATTACAATGTGTTCATAAAAATTCTTGCAAGGGCGGCGGAAATCGGACCCGACTGGGAAAAATACAAGGACAATCTCTACTGGCCGGCTGCTCCCGGGGACGGCTCCGAATTTTATTTATACGACAAGACCGGTAAAAAAACCAAACTGTCGAAGACGAAAAAGAAATTCAGGCAGAAATTCTTCAATTTCACACATCGCGCGATTTTGGATCCCGAATACAGGGGATTTCACGCATTCAGAAAAACAATGGCTTTTTTAGGAACTCAGAAGGGAAAAGGTTTTTTTTACAGGCTCTTTAATTCTTCGGAAAAATCCTTGAAATACCTGCTTTTCGACTGTGAGGAATGCGGCGATTGTTACCTGCCGGAAAATTTCGGCTTGTGCACGGTCGGCGGCTGCGAAAAAGCTATGGACAACGCTCCATGCGGCGACTCGACCGTCGATGGCCGATGCGGCAATAATCTCGACCGAGTTTGTATCGGGGAGCTTATATACGAGGCCGCAGCCGCTGAGACCGGCGGCATAGAAAAGCTTCTGGCAACGGTTAATAAACCGAGGAATCCGGCCCTGGAACATACCGCTTCGATATTGAATTATCTATTTGGGAAGGACCACACGATGAAAAACACCTTGATTAGCATTGGCGAGTCAATTCATGCATCGATTCCCAAAACCGGTAAAATCATGAAGCAATTAGCTGAGCTTGGCCCCGGCGCTTATACAGCCGAAAGCGAGCCGTTGAATTATATAAAGGCACTTATCGAATCACAGGTCGCCGACGGTGCAGACTATATTGCTGTCAACCTCGATGCTTTCGGCGAAAACGATCCCCAGGTGACAGTGGATATGATCGTCGAATATGTCAGGCTCATACAAAAGTGGGGCGGCGGTGTCCCTGTTTGTATCGACAGCAGCAATGACGATGTGCTGAGGGCCGGCCTGAAGCAATGGTACGACACCGGCAAGAGTATCGGGCGACCCCTGTTAAATTCGGTCAAAGTATATACGGCCGATGAGATACTGCCGCTTAAGAAAGATTATGACTTTGAATTCATCGGATTGTTAGTCAGTGAAGAGGCGGCGAAAGGGCCGGGCGGCTCGCATTCGGTGGATGAATTATATGAAATGGCGCAACAGATGTTCGAAAAAGCCGTCGGACGTTATGGATTCGAACTGGGAGACATTTTCTTCGACAGCACGGTTTTTCCTCTGGCGATTGATATGCCGATGGAGCCGAATGTCCCCGGATACACTTTTAGAGCATTCGAGACGATAAAAAAGATTAAAAGCGACCCGAAAATGAAGGGCGTGCATTGTTCGCTCGGTGTCAGTAATAGCGTCCGCGATTTGCCGGGCAGAAAGATCGGCGTTTGCCGGGCCTATGTCGCAAAAGCGATGGAATACGGCCTCGATGCCGGCATAGTCAATGTCGCACATCATTACGGCACGGTTGAACCGGCACCGGAGCTGCTTGAGATGGTCGATACCTTTGCCCGGATGGACGGCTCGATGGAGAAGCAGAACAAAGCGATGGAGCTTATGGGAAAATTCTGTCGCGAGAACAGAAAACCTGTGAAGTAAAGGGCACCGGCGGTAGCTTTGTAAATATGCAGTAACTTGATTTTTTCTTCTTGACGGTTTGTTCTAACTTGTTTAGAAATTACGTGCGTTTGGTCAAATAGGAAATAAGTTTAAGGGAGTTGAACTATGGCAGAGACAAACGAAAATCCCACCGAACAAAATGCCGGGACGGAACAACCCGTTAGCGCGGGGCAGCCTGAAGTGAGTAAAGACGCAAAGAATATGGCGATGTTATGTCACCTGTTGGCTATCTTTACCGGTTTTTTGGGGCCGTTGATTATCTGGCTTATTAAAAAAGATGATACCCCGTTTGTTGACGATCAGGGCAAGGAGGCGCTGAACTTCCAGCTTACGGTATTGATCGCGATTCTTGTTTCCAGCGTACTAACTGTCGTTTGTATAGGAGTATTTCTTTTGCTGGGAGTGTGGGTTGTGGACATAATTTTCTGTATCCTGGCCGCGATCAAGACCAGCAAGGGCGAGGCCTATCGCTATCCGGTGAACATCCGCTTTATCAAATAAAAATCCCGGATAAAGACGATCATCATTTGCGATGTTGTTTCCAGCCTGTTTACGGAATTTTGTGCCACGTTGTCGATTCCTGTGGCTCATAAACGGCACGTGTTATAGTTTTTGAGGTTTTGGTTTGTTCGGGGAATCTCCTGATGTATTGTCCGAAATGTGGAACACAAAACGATGACAATGCGTTTCGTTGCGTCAGTTGTCAGGAAATAATTCAGACGATACCACTCCAGCCCCGGTCGGTTCCGATTGAAGATAATCAGGCCATGCGAATGATAATACCGATAGACAGATCGGGACTGGCCGTTGCAGCGGGTTATCTGGGGCTTGTCTCTATTATATATGTTTTTGCGCCTTTTGCATTGATACTGGGAATTCTGGCTATCAGGGATATTAAAAAACACCCTGAAAAACATGGAATGGGGCGGGCGGTTTTCGCTGTGGTTATGGGTGCTATTTTCACAGTGGTTTTGCTTATTTTTATTATAGTTGTAATCGTTGCGTCTTTTTCAGGGAGATAAAATTATTATGTACTGCAGAAAATGTGGAACTCAGAACGACGATAATGCTTTTAGATGTGTTAATTGTGGCGAGATCATACAGCAGGTACAGCAGGTACAACAGGTGCAGCAGGCTGGTGGGAACCTGCCGAGTGTCCCAAACTATCTTGTACATGCTATTCTTGCCACTGTTTTCTGCTGTCTTCCTTTTGGTATCGTGAGCATAGTTTATGCGGCACAGGTAAACAGTAAACTTGCTGCTGGAGATTATGCGGGAGCCGTTGATGCCTCTAACAAGGCTAAGACCTGGTTCTGGGTCTCATTCGGAATCGGATTGGCTGTAACACTGATGTGGTTCTTTTTTGCATTTATAGGTGTGATGTCTGAAATGTGATTTTATGTCCGGGATGGATATAGATATTGTACGGTGGTTTAGTCCGAACCTCGCGAAGGGATTGAAATTGCTCTTTATATCGGGAGCGATTTTTACAGCGCTGTTCGCGTTGTTTGTTTTTAATCCGGCGGATGGAGATTATTACCCGCCGTGCCTGTTTCATCGATTGACCGGGCTGTATTGTCCCGGTTGCGGCTCGTTGAGGGCCGTCCATCAATTGCTTCACGGCAATCTGTCGGCGGCGTTCGGACTTAATCCCCTGATGGTCTTGTCGCTGCCTTTTTTGGGATATTGTTTGATCTGCCCCCGCGTGGCCGCAGTGACAAAAAGGGCGTCGGCTGGATTTATCCCGGCATTTTGGATTTGGTTAATATTGTTAGTGATAATTTTATTTTGGATACTTAGAAACCTGCCGTTTTACCCCTTCACTTCACTGGCGCCGTGAAAAGTGTTTGAGCGAATCTGCCATTTTTCATTCAAGAATTCTGACCACGCCTGTGTTCCCGTCAACTTGTATTTTCTGTCCGGTCTTTATGATTTTGGTTGCATAGCCGACGTTTACAACAGCGGGGATACCGTATTCCCGCGCTACGATACTGCCGTGAGAAAGCAAGCTGCCCTGGTCCATCACTACAGCGACGGCGGGCACGAAGTAGGGCGTCCAGCCGGGGTCGGTAAAAGGCGCAACGAGTATTTCACCCGGCAGAAGCGGTTGTTGTTCGTCCGCCCGGAGAATCACACGTGCCTTGCCAATCGCCACACCGGCGCTTACAGCAAGCCCTTTCAGTATTTCAGCGTCGGTATCGTATTGCTCCGGAGCTGATTTTTGGGGATCGAACCGGCCGACAATTGTGCCGGGCGGTGTCACCGTCTGCCAGTGGTCGTATTCGGCTCGGCGTTTTGCAATATCCTCTTTTACTTCGAAGCCGGCTCTTTCCTGAGTCAACGGTTCGAGCTCCTCGAGCTTCAAAAAGAAGACATCTTCGGGATTTTGAATCATTGACTCGTCGTGAAGTTTTCGACCAAGTTCGAGCAACATGATTCGCAGGTTCGTTATCAATCGCACGATCTCACATTTTACGTTCTCGCGAAAGACTGAGCCATATTGGGCGCGGGCCAGCAGGAAGTTGAAAAGCGACCGCTTGAGGGGATTTTTCAGCTCTTTGCGACATTTATGGGCAAGCTGTACTCTCTGTTGCTCTGATTTGGCATGGTTTTCCAACGGATTGGTTTTGCTGATGGAGCCGACATAGCTGCGAAGTAAAGAGAGTATATAATCAGGTGTCTCGGCCCATCGGGGATTAAACAGCTCGATTTCGGCCCGGCAGTGGAAACCGTGCCTGTTCATGAATTCCTCCCATTGTGCAAGGAATTCTCTGCCGGCCTTGATCTTTTGGAGTTTGCCGCTGATGGTTTGCCAATCGTCTTTTGATAGAACGATGTCCCTGAGTTGCGGATTTGCATCGGCTAAAAGAGCCAGTCGCCAGAGGTCCAGACCCGAGTTCGCGTCTTCCATCTCACCGAGTCCGGCCAGCAGTTTCTTTGCGCATTGCGGTTCGTTCGGGAGCCATCTGGAGCAGATGATTTCGAGGGCCGGATAGGCCGCCATGACATTGAACAGATAGAGTGATTGACTGCATATATTGCGGAAATCCTGTATAAGGCTGTTGCAGTTAGCGACAATTTCCTGAATGGAAAGACCGGCAGGATTGACACTCTGCCATTTGTCGTTCATCTTTTTTGTTTGGTCGATTATTGATTGGCCTTTTCTTTGTGTATCCGCGAGCCAGCCTAGTATGAGCAGGGGGAGTTTGAGGAAAAATCTGAAACGTTTGAAATTCAGCTCGGGCAGGTCATCGTCCGTCATGGTCTTCTCTATTTCGATAATCCTGTGAAGACCCGGTTCGCTGCCGACATCTTCGGAGAAGTCGTAATCTCTAACAATTGGCAGGGCATTTATAACTGCGATCCAGATGTTGGCGTTGAAATAGACGCGTCCAGCTAATACGCCGAAAAAGGGATGACTGCCACGGTTCATGCAGAGCGCCCATAAAAACGGATCGAACATGGTTTCTGCCAGGTTTTCAATAAGCGATAGAGTGGCAGGCGTCACCACGTCGGGCAGAACTTCCTGCGCCCCAATGTTGGACCAAACTTGTCGTTCTTCCCAGCTTTTTTCTTTTGGCGTCGGCAGGTTAGTAATAGGCCGGGATTGCAGCAGCCAGATTCGGTTGTCTTTTATCGCCCATTCGATATCCTGGGGACAGCCGAATTCGACCTCGACCTTTTGTGCGACCCTGGCTAACTTTTTTATCTGCTTTTTGTTCAGTGTACGGGTTTTAGACCTTTCGCCGGACAGGATTTGTTCTTTAATCGTACCTTTGTCGTCCAAAACATGTTCGATTTTCTTTTCAGAGATTGACCAGGTTTGCAGCTTGTGTTTTTTCTTATCATGCATGAATCTGTCGGGCGTCACTTTACCTGAAACCAGGGCATCTCCCAATCCGAAACAAGACTCTATAACAATGCTTTCGCGTCGGCCCGTAAGCGGATCAGCGGTGAAAATTACGCCGGATGTATCGGCATCAATAAGTTCCTGAACAATAACGGCCATATCCGCCTTAAGATGGTCGATACCGTTCTGCCGGCGGTACTCGAAAGCACGTTGTGTCCACAGTGACGCCCAGCATTTTTTGATTGCTTCAATGCACTCTGTCAGGCCGGATACGCCTAAGTAGCTGTCATATTGACCGGCGAAAGAATGGTCCGGCAAATCTTCGGCGGTGGCCGAAGATCGAACTGCGAAACGTTCGGCACTGAGTGAATGGAAGTGCGTTTCTATATCCAGCCGTTGTGTTTCCGCCATCGGGGCTTTAATGATAGCTTGCCGCAAATCTGAGAGCAGGGCGGGATCGGCTCTACCTTTTTTCTTAACTGCTGATTTAATGCAAGCAGTGAGATTATTTCGCTCTAAATGTTCCCGATATAATGAGCTTGCGACAATAAAACCGTCGGGTACAGGAAGACCGATTCGCATAAGGCGGACGAGGGACGCTGCTTTGGAACCTATTGTTATTTTGTCTGTATCATCCCTTGTATCCAGAGGGACGATTCCGGCTTCTCTCATTGAGAATGAGTCCTTCCTGGTTCGATGATTTATACACCGATTGTTAGGGGAGCGGTTTTACCATGATGTTTTTGTAATAGACAACGCTTTTCGGATCATGTCCCTGCAACGCAATAGTTCCGCTGGATATCCTGCGACCGGGCATTCCACTCGGTGGTTCCCAGCCTTCCGGCTCGGTCCAATCGATGATGGTCTTGCCGTTGACCATGATGATTACGTGCTTGTCCCTGACGATGATATGCTCTGTAAACCATTTGTCGTCTTTGGCCGGCGATTCGTTCACGTCCTTGACTGCGTACAGGCCTCCGGTTCTTCTCCAGTCGCTGTGTGAATTGTTGACCTGGACCTCGTAGCCTTTGCTCGGCCAGTCGGTTTCCTGGTATTCGGTATGGAAGTATATGCCGGAATTTGACCCCGGTTTGGTCATAATGTCAGCTTTGAATTCGAAATTCTTGAAATTGGCGTCTTCTACCGGTCCCTCGTAGAAAAGATGACTGCGGGGGCCGTTGGCCACGATCATGCCGTCCTGGACACTGAATGTGTTCTTATTTTCGCTGGCCTTCCAGCCGTTGAGAGTTTTGCCGTCGAAAAGACTTTTCCACCCGGAAGCCTGCATCTTCATTTTTTCCAGAGGTATGCATCCTGATGCCAGAGTGTAGATACATGCGAGCGTTAAAATCATTTTACGTGCCATCTTTTTCTCCTTTTTCAATAGGTGTAATTTTTGGTTGTCATAATTATATACTTCACAGTGGTTGCATCAAGTTAATATAGATTCTATCTGCAAGTCCGCCGAAAGTTTCATTTCGTCGAGATAAACGGGTTTTTTGAAGTCTCTTGACAATGCCTTCGTTATCAACTATCCTTTGTTTTTTCATTTTTTAGAAACTTTCGAGGTTTATAATGGCAGTAACTCGTTTTGCACCGTCTCCGACGGGATATTTGCATGTCGGCGGCGCCCGGACGGCCCTTTTTAACTGGCTCTGGGCACGGCGGACCGGCGGGAAGTTCATTTTGCGAATCGAGGATACCGACCAGAAGCGAAACACGCCAACCGCCGCCCGGCAGGTCATGGATGATTTAAAATGGCTCGGTATCACGTGGGACGAAGGCCCGGAGGCGGGTGGGCCGAACGGGCCGTATCTGCAATCGCAGCGAAAAGATATATACGATAAATATATTAAAAAACTTCTGGACGAGAAAAAGGCCTACTACTGTTTCGATACGCCCGAAGAGCTTGACGCGCTTAGGCAGAAGGCGGAAGCTCAGAAGAAAAATTTGAACTATCCCCGGCCGGAGAAATTCCCGGACACCGCCGATGCCGAAAAGGCCCTTGCCGAAGGCCGCCCGGTCACGGTTCGTTTCGCCGTGCCGCAGGAAAAACCGATTATCGTGAAGGATGTTGTCCGCGGTGAGATTACCTTCGCTGCCGAAGAGATAGGCGATTTTATTATCCTCAAAAGCGATGGTTTTCCGACGTACAATTTTGCGTGTGTGGTTGACGATTACCTGATGAATATAACCCATATCATTCGCGGACAGGAGCATTTGAACAATACACCTGGTCAGCAGGCCCTGTGGCGGGCGCTGGATTTCGGAGAGCTGCCGAATTATGCCCACATGTCCGTGACAATAAGTGACACCGGCGGAAAACTCTCCAAGCGCGAGCGCCCGGCGGCCCTGCGTAAGGCGATACAGGAGATGCGGGATATCGATTTTGACAGGCTGGCAGAGGTGACTTCTCTGGGGCGGGAAGATCTCGATGCGTTTATCGATGGGAAAAGCACACCGGATATGCCGGTGATAGACAAAATGGCCGAGTTTCTAAAAGTGCCGCTGCCGGAAATAAATATTGTCGATTTTTTCAAAAGCGGCTATCTGCCGGAGACGATGGTCAATTTCCTCGCTCTTTTGGGATGGAATCCGGGTGATAACCGGGAAATTATGAAAATTGATGAGCTTATCGAGGCTTTCGATATTTCCCGCCTGACAAAATCCAACAGTTTGTTCGATCGGCAGAAACTTCTCGCATTCAACACCGAGCATATCAAGATGATTCCGAGTGAAAAACTGCTGCGACATTTTAAGAATTACCTGAAGGCTGTCGATTCGCCTTTGACCGCCGCCGATGATGAGCTTCTTTCGAGAATTATCAAGTTGTGCGAAGGGGCGCGAACCCTGGCGCAAATCGAACAAAAGAGCAGATTTTTATTTTTGGATGACGACAAAATCGAATATGACGACAAGGCGATAAAAAAAGTTCTGCTCAAGAGCGGCGGCCTTGAGAATTTGGTTATTGTTCGTGACAGGCTTGCCGCGATGGACGAGTTGACGGAGAAGGCAATCGAAGATATGCTTCGCGGCTTGGCCGAGGAAAAACAGGTCGGCCTGGGTAAAGTCGCTCAGCCGTTGCGCGTGGCAATTTGTGGCGGCACGATTAGTATGCCTATATTTGACTCCATACAAATGCTCGGCAAAGACAGGACGTTGGATCGGATCGGCCGAACGATAAAATTTGTCGAAGGAAAAGTTACAGCGGGAGAAAAATAAGTGTCATTATTGGTCACAGGTTCAATAGGGATTGATACGGTTAAGACGCCCTATGGCGTCAGCGAGAATTGTCTGGGCGGGGCGGCGGTTTATTTCTCTATGGCGGCGAGTTTCTTCTCGCCTGTCAGGTTCGTCGGCGTTATCGGCGCGGATTGTCCGTTCGATTTAGCGGAAGTTTTCGCCGGAAGAGGCGTTGATCTTGCCGGCCTTGAAGTCCGGCCACAGAGTAAAACATTCCGCTGGACAGGGACTTATCACGAGGATATGGACGACAGGACGACGGATTGCGTGGAATTAAATGTCCTGGCCGAAGCGCCGCCGGCTGTGCCGAAGAAGTTCAGGGACAGCGAGTTCGTGTTCCTGGCAAATACGGCCCCGAACCTGCAGCTTGAGCTGCTTGAGCAAATCCATAAGCCGATTTTCGTCGCCGCCGATACGATGAATCTCTGGATAGAAACTTGTCTGGATGATTTGAGGGTACTTTTAGGAAAGATCGATTGTCTTGTCATCAATGAAGATGAGGCGAGAATGTTAGCGTGTGAGCATAATTTGATAAAAGCGGCACAGATGATTCTTGATATGGGCCCGGAAGTAATCGTCGTTAAAAAAGGCGAATCAGGCTCGTTGTTATGCAGTACCATCGGCGAAAAGTTTTTGCTGCCGGCCTACCCCGCCGACGAAGTCAGGGACCCGACCGGTGCCGGTGACAGCTTCGCCGGAGGTTTCATGGGTTATCTGGCGCAAAAAGGCCGGACAGATTTTCAGACTTTAAGGACGGCAATCGCCTACGGCACGGTGACGGCGTCATTTACAATAAACGATTTTTCACTCAAAGGCCTGGAAGCGATAGATAAATCCGCCATCGAAGAAAGGTTGGAAGCATTGAGGGAAATGACAAGATTTTAAGTGGTTGAAAACAAATGCGAGTATTTATTGCGATAGATATCGATGAGGCAATCAGAAAGGCCTTAGCTAATCTCCAGAGTGAGATGCTTGCGAAAGTCGATATTAAAAAAAGCGATGCCAAATGGGTCAATCCCAAGACGATGCACCTGACTTTGAAATTTCTGGGTGAAATGAAGGATCAGCAGGTTGTTGAGGTCTGTAATATCGCCCGGGACGTTGCCGGTCGGCATAAAAGCTTCGATATCGAAATCGGGGGCGTAGGATATTTCGGTGGTAAAAGTGCGAGAGTTCTTTGGGTCGGAGCGGGACAGGAGTCTGAAAATCTGCTACAATTACAGGCCGACCTCGAGCAGGGGTTAGCTTCGGCCGGCTGGCCGCCGGAGACCAGGAAATTTGCCGGACACCTGACGCTGTGCCGGATAAGAAATTCCAGGGCCGGCATAAAATTGGCAAGGCTGACTGAAGAGTATAAGGATTTCAGGCTCGGTGTTGTTCCTGTTGATACGCTTTGCGTATATCAGAGCGAGTTGAAGCCCGAAGGCCCTGTTTATACGGTTCTGGGTAGTTACAAGCTGGAATAGATTGATACTGAAGTTTTAAAAAGTACCTGTAATTATAGTTATGAACACTGAAGAATTAATTTTTGCGGTAAAGGAGAGATGAAGATGGCGAAAACAAAAGAAGCTAAAACCGAATCAAAAGCCACCGGCAGGGAAAACGCGCTGCAGCGTGTGATTGCACAGATTGAAAAGCAATACGGCCAGGGCTCGATTATGCGGATGGACGAAAACAAGTATGCGAAAATCGAGGGCATCAGCACAGGTTCGTTGTCACTTGATATTGCCCTCGGCGGTGCCGGTATTCCCCGCGGCAGAGTCACCGAGCTGTACGGTCCGGAGTCATCCGGCAAAACCACGCTGGCCCTGCATGTTATTGCAGAAGCGCAACGCGTCGGCGGCGTGGCGGCGTTTATCGACGCCGAGCACGCTCTGGATACGACATGGGCGAAGAGACTCGGCGTGGATGTCAGCGGACTGTTGGTCAGCCAGCCGGACACGGGCGAGCAGGCGCTGGATATCACCGAGATGTTAATCAGCTCCAATTCCGTGGATATTATTGTCGTCGATTCGGTTGCGGCATTGACACCCAAGGCCGAGATAGAAGGTGAGATGGGTGACGCCCACATGGGACTGCAGGCGAGACTGATGAGCCAGGCGATGCGCAAGCTGACCAGCATTATCAACAAGAGCAAAACCGCCCTGGTCTTCATAAATCAGATTCGAATGAAAATCGGCGTAATGTTCGGCAATCCGGAAACGACTACCGGCGGAAAAGCCCTGAAATTTTACAGCTCGGTCCGAATCGACCTTAGAAGAATTACCACTCTCAAAGACAGTACCGGCGCCATCGGCTCCAGGGTCAGGGCCAGAGTGGTAAAAAACAAAATCGCTCCGCCTTTCCGCGACGCAGAATTTGACGTTATGTTTGACAGTGGCATAAGCTATGAGGGAGATTTGTTGGATTTGGCAGTCGGTTGCGGAGTGGCCGAAAAAAGCGGCGCCTGGTTGAATTACGGTGATATTCGGCTCGGCCAGGGCAGGGAAAACGCCAAAAAATTCATGGCCGAAAATAAAGATTTGTGCCGGGAGATAAAGGAAAAAGTCCTCACCGCCAAAGGCCTTGTGTGAGTTCGTAGAGCAGGATGAGAAGAACCAGATGTCAAGTGCAAAGCAGATAAGAAGTGAATTTATCGATTTTTTCAAAGGTAAAGACCACGAGTTTGTGCCAAGCTCACCCATTGTGCCCGTCGGCGATGATTCGCTACTCTTTGCCAACGCGGGAATGAATCAGTTCAAGGATATTTTTCTCGGGCTGGTGTCACCGGAGTATTCGCGGGTGGTCAACAGCCAGAAATGCCTGCGCGTCAGCGGCAAACACAACGACCTTGAAGAGGTGGGCAAGGACACATATCACCACACTTTTTTCGAGATGCTTGGCAACTGGTCGTTCGATGATTACTTCAAGGCCGAATCGATCGAATGGGCGTGGGAGCTACTGACAAAGGTATGGCGGATTGAGCCGGACCGTTTATGGGCGACGGTTTTTGTCGGTGATAAGGCCGACGGCCTGCCTGCGGACGACGAGGCTGCGAAACTCTGGACTAAAGTGACACCCATATCTGCCGATAGGGTCCTTGCATGTGGCAAAAAAGATAACTTCTGGGAAATGGGCGAGACCGGTCCGTGCGGGCCGTGCAGCGAGATACATATCGACCTCGGTCCGGACAGGTGCGACATGAAGGATGTCCCCGGCCATCAGTGTCGCGTCAACAGCGGCTGTGCGAGGTATATCGAGTTGTGGAACCTTGTCTTTATACAGTATAACCGTCATCCGGACGGTAAGCTCGTGCCGCTTTCGGCGAAATATGTCGATACCGGGGCGGGCCTCGAACGTATCGTTGCGGTCCTGCAGGATAAAAAGAGCAACTACGACACCGATTTGTTTATGCCGATTATCGATTCAACAAGTAAGATTTCCGGCCACAAATATACCGCTCGGTTGGGCAATAAAACCGACAACGCCTTCAGGGTCATCGCGGACCATATTCGTTCGCTGGTTTTTGCCGTCACCGACGGCGCGACGCCGTCGAACGAGGGCAGGGGATATGTGATTCGGCGAATTCTCCGCCGGGCATCGCGGTTCGGCAGGGAATTGGGGATGCACGAGCCGTTTCTTTATAAACTTGTCCCGGTCGTTGTGGATTGTCTCGGTGAAGCCTTCCCTGAAATAAAGACACGTGCTGATTACGTCACCACGGTCATCGAATCCGAGGAGGCAAGTTTCGGTAGGACTCTCGATAGGGGCATCGATATTTTCGATATTGCCGCCAAACGGGCACAGAAATCCGGGGAGAAAGTAATATCCGGAGAAGATGCCTTCCAGCTCTACGACACGTATGGTTTTCCGCTTGATTTGACGCAGCTTATGGCCGCCGAACGAGGCCTGGAAGTAGATAAGGCAAAATTCGACGAGTTAATGGAACAACAAAGAGAGCGGGCAAGGGCGTCACAAAAAAGCAGTTTTCTAACCGTTTCTGTTGCGGACTCAGTGTCACTATCCGAAAAAATCAGTGTAGTTATGTCTACTGATGACAGAACTAAATATCATTCTGATGAGTGCGATGGCAAAATAGTAGGGTGGATAGATAAGGGTGACTTCAAAGACGAGGGCCATATCGAAACCAATGATGAAGTGGGTCTTATTCTCGATAAGACCTGTTTTTACGCCGAGGCGGGGGGGCAGGTCGGTGACTGTGGGATTATCGAATCGGACAATGCCCGCTTTGTTGTCGAGGGAACCACAAAGATAGCGAATTGTGTGGTTCATCGAGGCAAAGTCACCGAAGGCTCGTTCGGTGCCGGTGACAGTGTAAAAGCGATTGTCAGCAGGGACAGGACCGCAATTAAGAAAAATCACACTGCAACGCATCTTCTCCAGTGGGCCCTGCAGCAGGTGCTCGGTAAATCGGTCGCCCAGCAGGGCAGTTACGTCGGCCCGGACTATCTTAGGTTCGACTTTACATGTCCGAAAGCGCTTACTATCGAGGAGCAAGAGAAGGTCGAGGATTTGGTCAGGGAGAAAATTCGTGCCGATCTGCCTGTTGTCTGGTCCGTGTTGCCCAAAGAGCAGGCGCAGCAGTTGGGGGCGATGGCTCTGTTCGGCGAAAAGTACGGCAATGAGGTCCGGGTGGTGGCAGTGGGTGCCGAAAGCGACGCTCAGATTCGGGAGGCGTTCAGCAAGGAGTTTTGCGGCGGGACGCACGTCGAGAAGCTCGGCTCCATCGGCGGTTTCAAGATTATTCGTGAAGAGAGTATTTCCGCCGGCGTACGCAGGATAACCGCACTGACCGGTGAAGGTCTTAACGATTATCTTGAAAAGGCGTCTGTCTTAGTCGATGAATTAACGCAAATGCTGAAAGTTCCTTCCGAAGGTCTGGTCGGCCGGGTCGGACAGTTGCTGCAGGACAACAAGGACCTTTCGAAGAAACTCAAGTCGGCGTCGAAGCGGGAAGATTCCGATGTGATGGGACAGGCGAGGGAGCTACTTGAAAAAAGTAAAAAAATCGGTGAGACCTCCGTCATTGTCGGCCGGCTTTCCTCAGTGTCGGTAGAACAGGCGCGGGAAGCGATTGACATGCTGAAAAAGAAAGCGAAATCCGCGGCGATTGTTCTGGCTTTCGAGGACGAGGGCAAGGTGACATTGCTGGCCGGTATGACAAACGATTTGATTGAAAAAGGTCTTAGTGCCGGTGACATTATTAAAAACATTGCGCCTATTGTTGACGGCGGGGGCGGAGGACGGCCGCAAATGGCCCAGGCCGGCGGGGAAAATCCACAAAAAATCGACGAGGCCCTTGCAAAAGCAACAGAAATCATCACTGAAAAATTGGGCAAATAAATACTCAGTTCTCCGGTAATTTTCTCACGAAAGATAACCGCAGGCATTTTCCATTGAATAAAATCACCTCTGAAGCGTCTTGTTTAATAGAACGAGACCATTCTTTTTCTCTTCGGGCTTGAGGTCTTTATGATTCGTTTTTGCTGCGAACAATGTGGTCATAATATACGTGTCCGGGATCAGAGTGCGGGAAAGCAGGGAAAATGTCCCAAATGCGGCAACAATATTAATTGCCCCACCCCATCGACTTATTATATCCTGTGAGCCGGAGAGGTTTGACCGTTGTTTTTAGTGGGATTATTTTGAATTTTGTTGGGCGGGCCGCCTGAATTCGATTGAATCTTTCAATCTTACCCTGTCGCCCCAGTAATTGTATGAAGCAAAGTGATAGTTCCGAAGGACTTCGTCGTTGCGAATATGGGAAAAATATATATACACCGGGGCCATTCTGCTGAAAACAATATCCTGTACTCTGGTGCTTCTGAGATCGCCCCAGCTCGGTTCGAAGGGGACCCAGCCGTAATCCTGCAGATATACTTCGACCCAGTTATGTTTCGGTGAATCAGAATCGAACCGAACCGTGCAGCCTGTTATGACTCTGGCGGGGATGTTTTTTGCCCTGCATAAAGCCGCGAACAGATCGGAGTATTCCGAACAATCCCCTTTTCCTTCCTGGAGGGCTTTGACGGCGCCCCATTGTCCCTTGCCGTGTTTCTCGTATTCCATATTATCGATAACATAGTTATATATTTTTTTTATGATTTCTTCTTCGGTTTGACCTTCGATACTCTCGGCAACCTGTCGAATCTCCTGATGGTCTTTCTTGATATATCTTTCGGACTTTAAAGAGTCATCAAGTCCGGCTTCTGAGGTGTGGTTAGTTGTGCGTTTTCTTTTTGCCGTGACTAAGTCATACTTGAATAATTCCGCCTTGATGCTGATGTCAATATTGATTTCTTTCTCGGGTTTGTTGAATACGAACTCGGCGTAGCGATTGCCGTTCTGGTCGAAAATCCTCGATGGTTTTGGCGAATACTGGATGTCGATAATGTTTTGCCTGTCGGGGATAGTTTTTGGAACGGCGGTGATTAGGCTGATCCTGCGAGTTTCTCCTGGGACTGAAAAATCGTAGGACAGGTCGAACTCTACCGTATTGCTCTGAGGGATTGTTCTGGCGGCGGGAATTCGGATTACTCTTCTTTGCGTTGGTATAATACGACCACTGGCCTTTTGCTCCGACATGGAGCATATCAGTAATGAAATCGAAATTAATATTCGTAGCTTCATTCGGTTTCCCTCAGAGGATTAGAGGCAAGCATTTGAAATGGGAGACTAATCACCCTGAATTTTATACGTCATAATATCCATAAGATTTATTATACATTATTTGCAGTTTTTTCTTATATAAATACGGTATTGTCGGTGAAAAGGTTCGTTTCGTTCTGTCACTGTAGCTATATTGCAGGATGAGACGGCAATCAGGTATCATTTCAGCATAAGTTTTTCTCATCAGCTTTTATCAGGAGCCGCAGGAAACTCCGCCGGAGACGATGAAGGCCATGGCTTGTGAACTTTCGACACTCAAGGGTTTGATTGCTTCTTTCGGGAAGAGCAATACGTTACCTGCAAAATTGTAGGATTGAGGCATGTACACGGCTACGTAGTCTTCGAGTCCGAAGTTCTCAAGGTTCTCTCTTGTGATAAAACCAACCACTTTTACGGCGGAACCGGGGGCTATCGAGGCAAGAACAGGCTTGTCGAAACTTTTTTTCTCACCGGCAAAAGCTTCAATCATATCCTTTACGGCCGAGTACAGCAGCTTCACCAGCGGCAGCCCCCGGAAAATCTTTTCTATGAGAGCGAAAAACTTCCGGCCCAAAAAGTTTGAGGCGAGAAAACCGATTAGAGTGATCAAAGCGACTGTAAGCAGGAGTCCCAGGCCGGGAATTTTTTCTATTCGGAGTAAACTGCGTAAGGCTTCATCCAGGCTGGTAAAGGCCCAGATAAGCAAAAAAACCGTTAAAGCAATGGGGACAAAAATTAAAAGGCCTTTGATGAAATACTGTATAAGTTTCTTCATTTTATGACTCCCATAAATTGCCGCAGTTTATTGAACATAATAGGCTGTGCATAATTGTTAGTGTTGTATTCATACCGAGGTATCCTGTACATAAATAGAATCTTATCAGGTATCTCCTTTATCAGATTTGTCGGGTAAATACAATATTTTAGTCCTTTTGACAGCTTGTAGTAGGTGTGACTTTTCATATCTTGTATATAATATCGGACGAGCGGTGTTCGGGAAATTCCTGCAATCACAAAAAAACGAGCTGTACGGATACTTATCGCGGGTTTTGCGTTGACAGTGATTTTGGGGATTGTTATAATCGGATTTTGTGTGGCTTGGTATATTGCTAAAATATTAAAAGCCGCTTGACCGACGTAAGGAAGTTTATCTTTCGTTATAAAAGGATGCCTGGATTTAAAGGGAGATATGATGAAAAGCGTTTCGGCTTTTGTATGTAAGGTGATCCTTGCTGTGTTTTTGTCTGCTTTGATTTTTCTGCCTTTCGGTTGCTCCTCGGAGCAAGTGGGTGAGACAACCGCAGAGGGCAACAGAAGACATTTGCGGAACCTCCGTATTAATCAGCAGGAATTAATGGAGGATGCCGACGAGTCGCTGCTTCTTGATCAACCAAGCAGGCTGAGTGACAAGAGGATACCCTGACATACAGAGCATGGGTCATCGGACCGTAAGAGTGTAGAAATTATTTCTGCGGTGATAGTACACCTTAAAAAGGATTTGACTTGTGGAAACGCTTGTTGATTATTTCAGCCGAGTGGCGTCTCATGGCTGGTGGCGCGTAGCAATAGAATTGATATTTATCGGGCTGGTTGTCTATTGGGCGGTGGATTTTCTCGAAGGCACACGCGGAGAAAGATTATTCCGTGGTGTCATCTTCATTCTCATCGTAGGTTTTCTAATCCTTAAGTTGGTCGTAGGTGGTTTGCGTTTGGAGCGGCTGCAGTATCTTTACAGCGGTTTTTTGATAGGTGTTTTAATTATTGCCGTTGCCGCGTTCCAGCCGGAGGTCCGAAGAGCCATGATGCGAATAGGGCAAAGCCACCTATGGTTAACCACTCCACAGCAGTTATCCAAAACGGCCGAGGAAATCACCTCTGCAGTAACGTATCTTTCGGCTAAACGGACGGGTGCAATTATTGTGATTGAAAGACGCGTGGCGCTGGGGGAATTTATCGAAACCGGAGTTCGAATCGATGCCAGGGTTACATCAGAGCTGCTCAAGTCTATCTTTTATCCCGGCACTGCGCTGCATGATATGGCTGTTATAATACGAGGCGACAGGATACTTGCCGCAAGAGTGCAGTTGCCTTTGGCTGAAGCATCGAGCATGGGCGGCATCGGGCTTGGCTCGCGCCATAGGGCGGCTATCGGTATCACCATGGGTTCGGATGCTACTTGTCTGGTTGTGAGCGAAGAAACCGGTATTATCTCTGTCGTAGAGAATGGCAAGCTTACCCGAAATATGGATGAGGACAGGTTGAAAAAGCATCTGACGAGTGTGCTCTCGTAGAGGCGACGGAGCCGGACTCGTCTCGGCGAAGAGAGCTGTAGCCGGATGTATATGGTGATTAATGAAATTGAAAAAAATGAAATATAAAAAGATTGCCGTGGTCGTTTTTCTAACGGCCCTGATCTGGGTCTGGGCGGATTTGGCGCTCGACACCGAATACCCGATTCCCAGAATTACAATCAAGATGGGCAGGTCCAGGCCAAATCTCTGGAGCAGTTTCGGGGGTGAATCCACCGTAGATATTAACAATGTCGTTCTCAAAGGGCCGGTGTCTAAAATAAATGAAGCTAAGAGAATAATAGGTAATGATCCTCAGGAGCTCGAATTTACTCTGCTTGCTGAACAACAGGAACGATATGGAATGACCAAGCAGGGGAAATACCCGTTGGAAGTATCGGATTTCTTCCGGAATTACGATTGGATACACCAGTTGCATCTTGTCGTTCAAACCTGCGAGCCGAACGTGGTCGATGTAAATGTCGTTGAGCTGGTTGAAAGACAATTGACTGTTCGTGTTCTCAATCCGGACAGGGCTTTGCTGGAACCTGAGACGGTTGATCCCTCTGAAGTTGTTATGTACGTGCCACGGGATTGGGGGGGGGAGGCGCTCACCGCCTATATTATTTTGTCGCAAAATGAAATCAGAAGGGCCAGAGGAGAAGCAATCACGAAAACACCTTACATCGAGCTGGCGACGGGTCAGAGCAGACAGTCGATAACACCCGTGAAGATTAAAATGCCGCTGGAAGTAGATACGCGTGTCGAATATCCCATAGATCAACCAATATTAGGCTTTAGTTTTAGCGATACCACCCAGGGCAAATATGAAGTAGAAGTGGAGAATGAGCTTGAGGTATTGAGCTTTACCATCAAAGCGACTGAAGCTGCAAAACAGGCCTATGAAAACATGCGGTATCAGGTCATTTTGGAAATTCTGGACGAGGATGTCAAATCTGTTGAGGAGGGACGGGAGATTCCGCGGGAAGTTATTTATCTTTTCCCCGAGGAATTTGTAAGAAGAAACGAAATAGAATTAGTGAGTCCGAAAGCGACCGCCACGTTTAAGCTTGTACCGGTTTCTCCTTAGGGCCTGCATTACCTAAAAACGCTATCACAGCTTCGATTGTCATCCATAGTGCCAGTAAGAAAATTCCTCCTCCAATAACTGCCAGAAGCCAGTTTTCCTGCCGGATATATCCTGTTTCGTTTTTTACCATTGCCCAGCTTGTAATAACCAACATAATCAGGCACGGCACTGCGGTGACGAAGAACTTCGAGCCGCCTTTGCGTTTGAGGTAAAGCGTAATGACAAGCAGGGCCAGTGCGGCCAGGAGCTGGTTTGCACTTCCGAACAAAGGCCAGAGCTTCATTGCCCCGGTGCCGTCCGCACCCGTGGCGAATGCCAGTCCGGCCGCTGTCAATACGGCGAAACTTGTGGCCGTCCACCTGTTGCCAAGGAATGGAATCCGTAAATCGGTGGCAAGCTCACTTATCACATAACGCTGGATTCGAGTCGATGTATCGAGGGTCGTGCCGGCGAAAGAAGCAATAAAGACGCCCATCAGGGTAATCCCCACCGTTTCAGGTAATCCGAGCTTACCCATCATATTGGCGGCGCCTATGACAACCGGAGCTATCTTGTCGGTCAATCCTTTGGCTCCCATCCAGGAGCTGTATTGATGTTGCCAGGCCTGCTGTCCGGAGAGAATTGTTCCATCTTCGAGCTTGAGGGCCATCCCGATGCCCGCTCCGACACAGACTATAACCAGAACTGCCAGAAAGCTTTCCAGCAGCATTGACCCGTAGCCTACGAACAAAGAATCCGTTTCTTTGGAAACCTGTTTGGAGCTTGTTCCGGAGGCGACAAGCGAGTGAAAACCGCTGATAGCGCCACAGGCGATTACGACGAATATGAAAGGCCAGATAGGCGGAGTATTCGGGGGAAGATTTTTATTAATCAGCGGTGCCACCAGGGGAAGGCCGCCGGATAATGATGCCATAAAAGCTCCGGCCACCAGCAGACCCATAGCGATAAAAAGCTGCCAGGCATTGATATAGTCCCTCGGTTGGAGCAGTGTTGTCACCGGTAGGGTCGAAGCTATCCAGGCATAAATCAGCAGGATAATCACCCAGATTCCTGTGGAAGGTATTCCAAAAGCCGTGCCGAGCTTAACAGGGAGGAGACTGCCGATAGCAATACAAAGATACATCACGGTCACAGCTACTGCGGTTGACAGTATCACATTGGCGGACCTTTTATAGACGACAAAACCCAGAGCGACGGCTATCGGAATCTGCAGCCAGACGGGAACCACGGCACTTGGAAACCTTGTAAAGACCGCTGCGATTACTACGCCGAATATTGCAATCACGATAAGCAAAGCTAAAAACACGACGGCAAAAAATATGAACCGCACACGTATATTGATATATTTTGCCGCTACTTCCGATATGCTTTTGCCCTGATTTCGTATGGAAACTACCAATGCTCCGAAGTCATGTACGGCCCCCATGAAAATGGAACCGAAAAATACCCAGAGAATCGCCGGCAGCCAACCCCAGATGATTCCTATTGCCGGCCCGACGATAGGACCTGTTCCGGCGATGGATGTATAGTGGTGTCCGAATATAATTGACCTGCGGGTGGGGACGTAATCTACCCCGTCATTTATTTCCACGGACGGTACAGTGACCTTCTTGTCGAGTTTGAATATTTTTTTGGCGATAAACCGCCCGTATGTGTGATAGGCAACCAGATAGCCGCCGCCACAAATTAGAATCAGTAAAACGGTATCCATTGTACGATCCCCACTTCTATATTATTTTCTAATTTCTGTATGTCTCACTTTACCTCCTATGCGGCCGAGCCAGCAGTCTTATCGGCACCTCTTGAATCGGCAGCATCTCTCGCATCCGATTAACAATAAATCTTCGGTAGTTTTCCTCGAACAGATCGGGCCTGTTGACGAACATAAGTATCGTGACCGGATTGACGGCAATCTGCGTTGCATAATATAATTTCGGCCGGCCTTTCTTTTTACCTTTAGAAATACCGATTTTTTCTTCTTTGATAATATCGAAGACTTTGTTGAGTTTAGGTGTGGGTATCCATGTTGTGGCCTGTTTGAAGAGTTCCATTGCCAAATCCAGAACGCTTTGAATATTCTTCGACTCGGTCGCAGTGGTAAATGCTATTGGTGCATATTTTAAGACCGGCAGAATTTTAGTTAAATATTCCCGATAGTCGTCCGTTATTGCCACATCTTTGGCAAGGTCCCATTTGTTAATTACGATAATGCAGCTTTTGTGTTCTTCGGCGATAAATTTGGCTAATTTCTTGTCCACTTGTGAAACGGGAACGGTCGAGTCAATGATAAACAGCACCACATCGGCGCGTTGAATCGACCGTGTTGCACGAACGTAGCTGTAAAATTCGATGCTGTTAGTCATGCTACTCTTTTTTCTGACTCCCGCAGTGTCGATGACGATAATGGTCTTTCCGTCTTTCTCGAATCGTACATCGACGGCGTCTCTGGTCGTGCCGGGCGTCTCACTGACGATGACACGCTCGGAGCCGACCATAGCGTTGACTATGGTGCTTTTTCCGGCGTTTCGCTTACCGATGACTGCAAGTTTCATCACCGGCTCCTTGGGGACACCCGTATCAACTGAAGCGATTTTTTCGAATATTTTGTCCAGAAGGACGGATTTATTGAGATTATTCTGGGCGGAAATGCATAAGAATTCGCCGAAGCCGAGCTTTGTAAATTCTCCCGCTGCGGGGAACATTTTCGCCGTATCGGCCTTGTTGGCTACGCCGATGACGTCGAGGTTGTTCTTTCGAAGCAACTGTGCGATTGTTTTATCCAACGGCATAAGCCCGTCACGGATATCGACCATAAAAAGCACGAGGTCCGCCGACTCGATTGCCTGGTGGATCTGTTGTTCGATATGTACGCTAAGCCGGTCGCTGTCCACGATGCCGTATCCGCCGGTATCGATAAGCTCGAAATATTTATCATCTCTGCCGATGAACGCGCTTACACGGTCTCTTGTAACTCCGGCGGTCGGTTCGACAATACTTATCATCTGGCCCGTCAGGGCGTTGAGAAGACTGCTTTTGCCGACATTCGGCCGGCCGATTATTGCTACTACTGGTAACGACATAAAAAATCCGGTTTCATGTAACCATTAAAAACCGGATTATACCAGAAATGATAACATAATTGAAGATTACATTCCGTTTTTGATAATCAGGATTTTTCGTTATCGTACCGGAAGACCTGTTCTATCGGGACGCCGAAGGTTTGGGCTATTCGAAAGGCTAAAGGCAGCGACGGGGCGTATTTGCCAGCCTCGATGGCGATAATTGTCTGCCGGGTCACTCCGACCTTATCGGCCAAGTCCTGCTGGGTCATCTGGTCGTTGTCCAGGCGCAATCGGCGAATATGGTTGCTCAGTCTGTTACTGCTCATCGGCCTGCTCCCATGCGAGCTGAATTAGAATAGCTGTGGACTGGACGAACTGTGCCGTAAACAGGCCGGCGAGAAATATCGCAGGCGGGACATAAACGGGTATGAGGCTTTGACCGCCGGCAATAAAGAAAATGTAGAACGAAATAAGACAGGTACAAGCAATAAAAGCCCCGGCTGCAAGGGCAAAGGCTTTGTTATAAATCTTTTTCTCACGTTCGTCGAATTGTGCATAAATTCTGATATTACTAATAAATGCAACCAGACCGGCAATCAAAAAACCCACTGTGAATGAAACGAGACCAATAATGCCCTTTGCATCAATGCGGACTAATATGGTCAGTCCTATTGCTGCGATTATAACTGCTGCTACAACACCGGCTAATTCATACCAGGCCCTTTTCTGCAATTTACTCATGATTTTTCTCCTCTTGGATCCCGGCTGTACTGGACCAGAGTGGCGATTGAGTCCATCATTATCCAGATTCCGCCGGCGGCACATACCATCAAGAGCAGGACAAGAGGATAGTCCAGCGCGCGCTTGGGCCCGAGCAATAAGACACAAATCACGTTTTGTATAACTACGGCCAGGACGAATGCCCACAATCCAACATAACCGGATTTTTTATGAATCTGTATGTCACGCTCATCGAAATCGACTCGCTTGGACTGCTTGTAAAATAGAAATTTCGATATTGCCACCAAAACCAGCGAAGGAATAATCACTAAAGACAAAGGAGTCGGGGGAGTTGCAGCCCGGCTGAATGTTATTATTGCTGCCAGTATCAGACAGATTATAAAACAAACGATTACGACAATTATGTTGAACCACGCGATTTTTTGCCATCTATTCATTAATCTGCCCTTTCGCTCTGCTTTTTAATGTCTGTCCTTTCTCTTCGAATATCTTTATTTTCAAATGTAAAGTAAACCTTACATTTTGTCAAGTATGTTTTACATATTTTTTTAATATATTTTTTATTTTCTGATATAATAAGGACGGTTATTTTTTTGTAAGCCTATTTTTAACAGTAAGTTAAGTTGGAATTTGAGAGAGGGGCGGACAAATGAACATAATATGCCTCGTAAGTGCGGAAGTTTGATCCTGAAGTTGACTTTTGTTGGGGATAACCTGTTTTAAGGAACTATTATTTCCCGGTAAATTCTGCAATCACCTTCAGAGTTTCGCCGGTGTCTTCTAATTCAAAGATGTGCGGCTGAGCACCGCGGTTGTTGGGTGAATGCAGAACCATCATCAGCTTGCCGTCAAAGGTTGTGAACAGCATGCCGTGGCCGCCGTCTTTCTGGTAAATCGGTTCGTCCTGCTGTCTCCAGGGGCCGACGAGTTTACCGGAATCCGAAATGGCAATCCCTAAGGTGTAGCCTGAGTAGCCGCCACTGGTCCAGATCATAAAAAGTTTGCCGGACTTGCTCGTGTACAGGTACGGTCCGTCTGTCACGTGGCAGCCGTATTGCTCCGATTTTCTGCTCCACTTGGCGTCACTGCCGTGGAATAAAAACTTGGGCTCGCCCACGGCTTCGGACAAATCGTCCTTGAGTTGGATGTATTCCACCGTACCGTCTTTAATCTGCACCCATTCGTGGCAGAAGACCATATACGGCATGCCGTCTTCCACCCACAGAGTGCCGTCGAGCGTCATCATATTCGTCGGCGTTGTGGATCGGTTTTGAAACGGCCTATACGGTCCTGACGGCGAGTCACTGACCAGTATCTGCGAACCGCGTGTCACGCGCGGAAGCCAGTTGCGCCATTGCTCGGGAAAGCGGTTCCGGGTGTCGAATGTTAGAAACAGATAATACTTGTCTTTGTACCTGTGCAATTCAGGCGCCCAGATGCTTATAACGCGGATGTCACCCCAGATGTCTTCCGGTGTTCTGAATATAGTCTTGGGTCCCTGCCAGGTCTTGAGGTCCTTACTGGTGTAGATGCGCACGCTGTTACGCCCCGGGCCGACCATGTAATATGTCTTAGTTGCCGCGTCGGGTAAGATGCAAACATCGCGCATCATTATTTCGGATAGGTGGATTATATTATTGGAATCCTGGGGCATTCCGGGCTGGGCCGGAACGGACGTTGTTAAGATAAGTACCATCAAAATAAAAAGGACGCATATTTTTGTTTTCGTATTCATTGTTTGATTACCTTAACTAAAAACTCTGACTTTTAGCAGTTTTAAGAAATTCTCTTATTCTATAGTATTTCCCCATTTTATTCTCTCAATGCTCGTTGTCAAATACACCTTAAAAAGTTGTTTTACAGAACGAAGGGGGATTTTTTGGGAATATTTTTTTCGTATGTGGAAAGGTGCGGAAAATGTGTTTGTACGAATTAATGCAGATTTTGATCTTGCATTCGGATTATTGAAGGAAGAACTCTATTGTGCTATAATCCCTCTTATGATGAGAATGAAACGTCAGAATCTATTGTGCTTTTGTATGATTTGTCTGCTTGTAATAGTCATCTCTCCTAATACTCTCGACGGCAAGAATCTTTCGGATATTCACGTTTGGGAAATGCAGGAAATCACGCTCAAGGCGGAAAAAGAATACAAGAACTGTTATACCGATGTGACATGCTGGATCGAACTCAAAGGCCCCAATTTCTCAAAACGCGTTTACGGTTTCTGGAACGGCGGTAATGTTTTTGTTGTTCGTTTGGTGGCTACAAGTCCCGGTAAATGGCGATGGATAAGCGGATCAAACAAGCCGGATGACGAAGGTCTGAATGGTCATACCGGCGAATTTAATGCCATTGAATGGACTAAGGAAGAAAAATTACGAAATCCTAACCGTCGCGGTTTTGTTCGTCTGTCGGCTAACGGACATGCGCTGCAATACGCCGACGGCACTCCTTTTTTTATGGTAGGTGACACCTGGCTTGCAGGAGCCACATGGCGGCTGCCTTTCAGGGGCGTTAACCCTGCGGAGAATTATGTTCCCGGTCCCGGTATCGGATTCGAGGACGCCGTGGCCTACAGGAAAAAGCAGGGCTACAATTCCGTCAGCATGATCGCCTGTTTTCCGAACTGGGAGTCGGATTGTCACCCAAGTACGTATGCTGATTCCAATGGTGTATATCTGAGAAATGCGTGGGAGAAGTTCGATTACCTGGTTGAACGCGGCCTGATGACTGCGAAAAATATGCGTGACGAATACGGCAACAAACCTTTTAGGATGTCACCCGAACATGAGGGCGTCGCTGATTTTGATTGTATCCTGCCTGAGTATTTTCAAAGCCTGGATAAAAAAATGCATTATCTGTCCGATGAGGGTTTTGTGCCTTTGTTGGAGACCGTAAGAAGAGACAATTGCCCGGCATGGAAGGCTTATTTTAACTTTAATGAATCTTATGCACGTTATGTTCAATACCTTATATCGAGATACGGGGCGTATAATATGGTATTCAGCGGGATTCATCTTGACTGGATCCCGAAGCAATACAGCCTGACTGCCGACGAATTTAACGAAGCTCTGACGTATCACTTGAAAAAATACGGTCCGCTGCCTTTTGGGCAACCGCACACAACACTCATCAGTGATTCCACATACAAGCAGTTCGGCCACAATCAGGATTGTCCGTGGCTGACCATGCATAGTGTAGGCAACAAACCGCGCGATCATGGTGTTTATCAGGGGATAGAAGTTCTTTTTAATCTTAATCCTGCTTACCCGGCCATAAATTTTGAGCCGTATTATACAGGCTGGGATCATGAAATAAATATGCCGAATGGCGAACGTCCGCCGGCCGATTCTGCGCGTGACAATTATTTTTCCCGCGCGCAGATGTATGGCTCGGTCCTTTCGGGGGGACTGGCGGGACATGTGCACGGAACAAGCGCCTATGATATTACATCAACCGGAGAACCTGCAGGCGCCCGTCCCCATTTCTGGGATGCGTTAAAGTTCGAATCCGGTCGCTATATGCAGCATCTCAGGTCGTTTATGTTGTCCGAAGGAGAAAGGTATCAATGGTTACGGCTCAGCTCGGAGGACATACATCCGCGAAAGGCCCCGAACAGCCCCGAAAGAGGTTTGGACGGCTGGTCGTTTATGATGAGAACGGCCGAATGTGATCTTGCTATGTTTTACTTCGAAAACCAGGTCGTGTTACCAACGTTAAGCGGATTTAAACCTGACACATTGTATTCTTTCCAATGGTTCAATCCGGGTAGCGGCCAATGGAAGCAAGCAATTACTATTAAAACCGATGAAAATGGAATTCTGACACTGCCGGAATTTCCCGATGGACGAAATCCATCTACCGTTGACTGGGCGGCTAAAATTCTTGAGAGTCGGTAAAGAGAAAAATTCGACAATTAATGACTTCATCCGGGGGAAGTTTTAGGGATAATGAAATTTGGGCCTGTGCTGCAAATTGCGAACCGTGAAGTTTTCAAAAAGTGCTTTTTCCTTAAAATGATACCGGAAATCGCGTTTTTGATGCGTCTGTCGGTAATATTTTTGGGATTAAAACGCCTTTAGTCCCATAAAATGCAAAAAGTCTTGATATCAGGACTGATAAGCTTAAAAATGGACGAAAAGATTAATTTTTCCTTCAATTCGAAATCCTTTTTTGTTACAATAAGCCCTTAAGGGGTGATAATTTAATGCACTAAAGGTGGTTTTAATGTAGGGAGTTTAAACATGATTAATACTTGGACGAAGGTGTTGTTCGTGTTTCTATTCGTGGGATTGGTTATTGGTATCGCTCTGAGCGAACAGTCATCCTCTGAATCTTCTTCTGCCGATCCTGAAGTCACTGTCACCCGGACAATGGAAGACGAAGCAACCGAAGAAATGAAAGTTGAAGAACAAGAGCAAATGCAGGAACCTGACTTGCCGGTAGATACGACTCCGCTTGTTTCGGTCAAGGAGATTCGCATTAGCGGCAATACGTTGATACCTGCCGAGGAAATATTTGAAAGGATGCCTCAAATTTATAACGCATCCGATCAGCCGCTCCTTCAAGCCGAAGGCCGGTTTCTTTATGATTTCAGGATTCTGCATAGAATTATTTCGGATCCGTGCCGGCCGCAGGAAGTTTCATTGAGAACCATCGAGGGCCTGGTGCAGTACATTCTGTCACTGTATCAGAAAAGAGATTATGCGGGTATATATGTTTTTGTTCCCAAGGGGGCTATTCAGAAGGAAAATATGGAGCTGGAAGACGATATTTTACCTATAAGGGTGATCGAAGCTCCAATTTATGAGGTCGATATAAAATATTACGGCGCCGATCAAAGAGAGGTTGGTGAGGCTTATCTTCGCCGCGACGCTTTGCAGAAGTGGTCGCCTGTTAAAGTCGGCAGAGTAGCGAATCAGAAATCGCTGGATTATTTCGTTAATCTTCTCAACCTCAATCCCGACAGACATGTTTCGGTGTTGGTATCCAAAGGAGCCGATCCCAACACTCTGAAAGTTCAATATGATATCTATGAAACAAATCCATGGCATTATTTCGTCCAGGTGGATAATTCCGGCACAAACGACAGGCAATGGTCTCCGAGAGTCGGTGTTATTAATACAAATCTTCTGGGAATAGATGACAGATTCACTGCGGTCTATCAAGCCAAGCCTGATTCGACTGTCGATGATAATTATTCGATTTACGGCAGCTATGATCTTCCGATACTCGGCCCCCGGCTGCGTCTCAATATATACAGCGGACACAGCGAATTCAATATAAATCCCGAGAGCGGCATTTTCGATTTTCTCGGCAGAGGTTCCTTCTATGGCGCCCTGCTTAGGTATAATATTTTACAAAGCAAAGGGTGGTTCTTTAATGTCACTGGCTCGTTCAACCACGAAAGGAGCAGGGTTACTCCTTCGTTGTTCCCGACGGCGACATCCGATGTCGAGATGGATCTGTTCGGAGTCGGAGCCGAGCTGTCTCGTTCGAGCGATATGTCGAATGCGGCGTTATCTTTTAACCGTGTTCAGAGTATCGGCGGCTCGAGCCGCAGCAGATTTCAGCTTGCACGAACTCAGGCGGATCCCGATTTCAGTATTTACACTATATCAGCCAGCCACAACCGTTATCTGGACCGGAATAAATATCATCAGCTCAAAAGTAATTGCAGATGGATAGTGAGTGATGAAAGACTGGTCCCGGCGAAAATGACGGCGTTCGGTGGGATGTATTCGGTCAGGGGATACGATGAGTACGAGGTGGTGGCCGACGGCGGACTGCTGGCTTCGATTCAGTATGAGTTTGACTGGTTGCGATATGACCGGGCGGTAGAAACTGCAGCGGATAGTAACGGGGTAAGCCCGGCCGGTAAGATGGAATTAACAAAGCTGACTCCGTTGATTTTTATGGATTACGGCCGAAGTGACATAAAAGATTCGGTGGCCGGTGAAAAGCCAAATGTGACACTGTGGTCGGTTGGTGCAGGTACGGTTATAGAGCTCGGAGGTAATCTTAGTGGTGCCTGTTATTACGGTTATCCTCTTAGGAAGACCGATGACACCAGGAGAGGTAAAGGCCGAATAAGTGCCAGCTTCATGCTGCGGTGGTAAGAGTATTTCCCGGCCTGGTGACCGGGATGGAAAATAAATAGTGTTGGGGAATGAAAAGTTAAGATTATCATCTGAATAAAAGGAGAGGGTAATGAAAATTTTGAAAGCAATCTCAAAAAGACATTTTGTAAGAGGGGCAATCTCGTACATTTTGATATGTTGCCTGCTTATGAACCTCATGACGCCGCTTGCGTTTGCCACGCCCTCCGGCGGAGATTTTAAGGTTGGTACCGGGTCTATTGATTATGGAACCGATACCGCAGTAACTGTTAACCAGGCACAGTCGGTTATCGAGTGGGGCGAACTAGGCTCCGGAGGTATAGATACCGCTTCGGGTGAAAGTCTCTCGTTCTATCAGATAGAGGGTCTGAGCAATTCGGCCGTGCTGAACAGGATAATGTCGGGAAATCCGACGCAGTTCAATGGTGCTTTGAACGGACAGGACATGCGTATTTTCATCGTTAATCCGGCCGGTGTGTTCTTCGGTGACGGTGCCAGTGTCAATGTCAATCAGCTTGTCGCGTCCGGCCTTGGGATGTCAAATTCGGCCTTCAGCAATGCCGTAAATAATCCGCTGGAGAAGATGGTATTCTCGGGAAGCTTAGGCAGTGATGTGACTGTCCAGGGTGTTCTCGACGGCACCGGCACAGGAAGCATTTATCTCGTCGGCAGGAATGTCACGAACAACGGTGCCATTCTTTGCCCGGGTGGACTGGTCGTAATGGTGGCCGGAGATAAGGTGCGCCTCGGTCAGCCCGGCAGCAGTGTCATTGTCGATATGAGTAATATCATTACGGACCTGCAGGCCGAAAGTGATAATGTTGTTAATAATAATGGTGCGGTCGGAGAAAGTGGTTCGACGGTCGATAAACTGATTCTTGCCGCCGGTGATGTTTTTTCCCAGGCTATCGCCAATGTGGATGATGTGACGGTTATAGCGAGGGACGATATTGGGCTTGACGATGTCACAGCATCGGGCGAGGTGGGAGTTTATTCCGGCGTCGGAGGGGTGGGACCGGCAAGTGGATTCTCAGATATCGATATCGACGGTAGTATTACTGCCGCAGATATAACGCTTCGAGCCGGTAAACCGTCAGGTGACTCTAATATAAAATATAATATTGATGTCAGCGGCGGCCTGCATAGCACCGAAGACGATGTCGATGCGTCGGCTCGCGAGCATGTTACGATCGGAGGCGATGTTGTTGCCGATAACGGCGACGTTTATATAACCGCCGACACCGACAACTGGGGACGTGGCAATCTTAACGTCGGGAGCGTCGAATCGACCAGCGGTGATGTCATACTTAAGGGTAGAATTGTTAACGTTGACGGCGATGTTGTTGCCGGTGACGACATAAGCATAAGAGCTATGAGAGACTGGGGTCTCGAAGGCGGCGGTACGGTCACTGCCGATAATCTCGATGCGACGGACAATATCGATATCTCGGTCAGGGAAAGTTTGAAGGACGATACAATCGACGGCGACGGGCAGATTACTCTTAACGGCGACGCCGTCGCGGGCGGAAATATTGTACTTCATAATAGTACGGACATGACCAAATCCGGCGCTGAGCTTGAAGCCGGCGAAAACGTAATTCTTGCGAACGGCGAATATCCGGAAGGATATGACGGTGCATGTGAAGAGCTGACCGGCAATGAAGAGCTTACAATCATGGCCGGGACCGCAGACGGTGTGGATGACGGTAAAATATATGCGGAAAATACCACCATATCCGTCAGCGGCAGCGACCTGACATTGGAGCAGGACGCAGATATAGACCTGGATGATTTTATATTCGCCAATCAAAGCGATACTCATCTTACGGCCAACAGCAATAACGGCTCTTTAACGATAGTGGAGACCGGGGATAAACACGAAAATGCCGCGGACCAGTGGGCTTCTATTGGAGCAACAGTTCAGAACGACATCACTCTTTCAGGTGATTCGGGTGATATAACAACCAGGAAATTAACTTCGGAAAGCGGAGATATCGAAGTCAGTGCCAATGGTGGAAAATTGTTTGCGACCGAGACGGTAGAGGCCAAGACCGGAAATGTGACTCTCACGGGAGCCGATGGAATCGAGGCCGCTGCCGATCTTTTGGCTGGCACTAATGTAAATATTAATAGCGACCTGACACTTACAGCCGGCCAATGGATATTGGATGAGGACGGCTGGAAGTGGGCAAACGGCGACCAGGCGATAGTAGCCGCCACAGGTACGGTTACAGCGGCAGGCTGGATAACGAAAGATACACCCGGCGAACTGTTTATTTACGGGGGCAGTCCCGATCTGGCAATAGACCTTCAATATCCGGGCGATTTAGATGACGAAGAAGCCGCAGTAGCTACTGCGGGCAACCTGTACATGCTCGGTAACGGCGATATTCAGATTGCCGGTGATATAACAGCGCTCGGCGGTCTCTACTGGGGATTGCCGGATCTGCCGGATAAAGAACCAGAAGATCCCGTAAACGAAATGGGAGTTGGCGGCGTATCGATCATCTCCGAGAACGGCAAAATTTACACGCAAGACGGCGTAGATAACGATACTCTTAACGTTGCCATCGAGGGTTATTCCGACCAGAGCAAGGGCATTGGTGTCGATCTGCCTTTGGACCCGGAGAAAAAGGCGGCAATCCTGCTTTCCAGCAGGGAAAACCTGAATCTGGGCGAAGGTACCGAATTGTACGCCGACGGGCAATATCTCCCGATGGATGAAAGTATTGTCGAAGGTTACGCCGGTACCGATGACAGGCAGGCCGTAGGCTTGCTGGATGTTCCGGCGACTATAGGCGGATGTACGAGGGACGAAGGCGAGCCTATCGATGTCGCCCTCTATTTAGCGAGCACGGGGACAGATACAGGTGCCGGACAAGGTAATATCTGTGTCGATGTCGATTCGGTTGTAATTGCGGCTCAGGGAGCGGCGGTCATCGATGCTTATGATACGATTTCCTTCGGTCAATCAGATCTACTTGATGATGAATACGAGGGTGATAATTTTAATATTAGCAGACTGGAGGTTGTCTCTCGTATAACCGAATGGTTGCACCAGGCGGTTGGACGTCTTCCTTATGCCGGTGAGCCTTCTGAGATAGCAGAACTGGAAGACCTTATCGGCGGCGAATATGTACTTCGGGGCGCAGGTCTCGGTAACGCCGGTATTACGGACGGCAGGGCATGGGTTTTGGAAGAGATGCCGTTTGTACAGGCGGCTCCGCTGCCTCCGGTAGTGGATGTAGGAATTTCGGGCTGTCCGGCATTGCTCCAGTGGGCCGCTGATGAGCTTGGAATCGAAGAAAGTAAAGTGGAGATTTGGATAACGAATACTCTGGCTTCTGTAAGAGGCATTCAGCCCTGCGATGCATGTGCGAGACTCAAAGCGGCGGTAACTGTTTTACATGACGTCGATGGAACCTATGTGGCCGCTTTGACACAGGTAATAGATGAATTTGCTTCGAGTACGGCACCCGTTTCCGAGGAACAGATGGCGGCGATTGCCGATGCCATAGCAAGTAACACCGAAGCAGACAATGCGTATGCTCTTGCCGGGCAGTATCTCGATGCTCTTACCGCGTATATGAGCATTGTGAGCAATCTTGGTTTGAGTACCGAACAGGCTATCACCGTTGCTACGGATAAATACATCGCGCCGTTGATTACTTCTGACAACGTCGGTCTTGCCGCTTATGTTACGGCGAGATTAAACGCTCTCGGACAATAACGGCAGATAAAGTTTAGACTGTTGTTTATGAATATAAAACTGCCCCCGTTTCTGTCTTCGACAGAAGGCACGGGGGCAGTTTTTTTGTTGGATGATATTTTTGAGTTTGAATTTTTAAAAAGCTACAAGATATCAGGTGACGATTGCGAAAAAATGTCACACTGTTACCTTTGCCTCGTCTAAAACCTTCCGAATAATAGCGGCTATCTCCTGCTTGCCGATGGGCTTGGCGATGAACTCTTTTATTCCTATGTTCTTAAGCTCTTCGGGAGAAATTTTTTCGGGGAATCCCGAGCAGAGAATCACGGAGACCTCCGGCCTTATCGCGATCAGCTTTTCGGCCAATTGTGTGCCGGTCATGTTCGGCATGACCTGGTCGGTGATGACAAGATCGAATTCGTCCGGTTTTTCCTGGAATGTTTCCAGGGCATCGATACTGTTTGTCTTGGCGACAACGGCATACCCGAGTCGCTCCAGTATTTGTCCCGTTACATCTACCATCATTTCTTCGTCATCGACAAGAAGCACGACCTCCTGGTTTCTCTTCCTCGGCTCGGATGATTGAGTTTCCGGCGCTTGGCCGCTCTCAATCCTGGGAAGGAATATGTCGAATGTTGTGCCTTCGCCCGGTGTGCTGGTTACGGTGATTGCTCCGTTATGGCTTTTGACGATTCCGTGAACAACGGGAAGTCCCAATCCGGTTCCTTCATTTACGCCTTTTGTGGTGAAGAAAGGCTCGAAGATTCGTTCCAGAACTTCTTTAGCCATCCCGCGGCCGGTGTCTTTAACGCTGAGCTTGATATATCCCCCCGGAGGCAGAAGCTCGTCTCCTATCCTTCTTTCCGATTCGAGATCGACGTCCGTCAGGCCGACTTCCAGCGTGCCTCCTGTTTCGCGCATAGCGTGTGAAGCGTTGGTACAGAGATTCACCAGTATCTGATGGATTTGAGTCGGATCGGCAAAAACCATGCTGGACTCTGTGCGGATGTTTCGGCAAATTTTGATTGTAGCCGGCAGCGACGACCGAAGCATTCCAAGGACTTCTTTGATAATTGAGCTTATCTGTATCGGCTCTTTTTCCTGTTCTTGCTCGTCCTTGCGGCTGAATGTCAGGATTTGCTTGACCAGTTTTTTTGCACGATCGCTGCAGGATAATATTTGCTCCAAGTTGTCCCTGACCGGACTATCGGCCGGAAGGTCGTCGAGAGATAACTCCACATAACCTTGCACTGCGGCTAAAATATTGTTGAAATCGTGGGCGATACCTCCGGCTAATGTTCCTATAGCTTCCATCTTTTGTTTCTGGCCGATCTGTAGCTCCAGATCCATCTTTTCCTTCTCAGCTTTTTTGTGATTGGTGATATCGAGCCCGTATGTATTCACATAACCCGCCTCAACTATGGGCTGTAGCGTGATAAAGAAAATATGGCCGTCATCGCAAAATAATTCGAACGTCGCGCTATTACCTGAACTGTAAGCATCCTGTATCCTGGTGTACCACGGTTCCGGCAAACACTTGTCTTGCTCGGGTCCCGTCCCGTCCAATTGGGTTCCCAAATGCAATTTTTCGCGTTTGGGGTCCCAATTCCACGTCTGAAGCACCGGTAAGGCAGCGTCATTGGCATAGAGAATTTTACAGTCCTTCGATATTCTCAGGACCGGATTCGGATCTTCACTCGGGAATCTGGCAAGGTTCTCAATTTCTTCGATTGCCCTTTTGCTTTCGGTGATGTCACGTATTATTCCCTGAATGATTTCGTTGTCATCGACCAGCATTTTCGAAAATGCAATTGTCACCTTCCTTGTTTGCCCGCCGCCCCGACTCGCATCGGAAGATGCGGGAGCAGGCCCGCTTTTTGTAAGAATCTCCGCTTCGATATTTCTATTTAGGTCCTTTGACGATTCACTTAATATATTGCCGTAGGCTTCTATTTTGTCTTCGGGATAAAGTGTCGTATGGAGCTGGCCTATGATATCGTTCTTTCTTTTTCCGAACAGCTCTTCGGCCGCCTTGTTGCAGTTTGTTATAATGCCGCTTTCGCTCTCTATCCAGACGATGGCGTCCTGAGCGTTGGCGAACGCGAGCCTGAACTTGTTCTCGCTTTCTCTCAGTGCTTTATTTGCCTGTCTGTGTTTGGTGATATCCGAGATAATATGAACGGCCCCGGTAAGATTGCCGTCATTATCGATCAAGGGTTCTACTTTTACATTTACCCAGCTATCGCCCACCTGGAAGTCTGTTGTCTCGCTGTGGCGGCTATGAAGCATACGAGTAAAGGGACATTTCTTAGTCGATTCCGCCGAACCGTGTATCAGCTCGCAGCAGCTTTGACCTATGATTTCCTCGTACGGCTTTTTCAGAAAGCGTGTCATCGCCTTGTTGCACTGGAGTATTTTGCCGCCGTCTTTGTCGATTATACAGACACCGTTGGTAATTGCGTTGAAGGTATCCTGCCATTGGCGGTCGAAATTTTTGAACTTCCGTTTTTTTCCTGCGGTTTCCGCGAAATATTTTCCCGCTTTGTGTAAAACCAGCCAGAAGAATACGATGGCCGGCAGAATTGCACCGATCGATATAAGGGCTTTTTGAACATCGTGCCAGAGCCCCTCGCAGCGCTCCTTAAGAATTTTGTGAACGTTGGCCGTAAACGATTTCATGCCCCTTTGATACGCATCCCTTTGGTCCTCGTATTCACTGTCTTCGAGCATTAATGATGCATAGTCATATTTTCCCCTGCGTATCAGTTTGAGGGCTTCCTTTTCTATTTCGGCAAGCTTGTTCTCGGCGAATGCCGTTAGTACGGCGTCTGCGCCGACGGCATTGTCCTCGGGAATGTCCCAGCCGGCTTCTGTTATCGGTTTTTCCCGTTTGCCGAATTCTTCGTATCGGTCCGCCCACTTCATATCTCCGGTTGCCGCGGCCATTTTCAGTGACATTGTGAGCGCCTCGTCGCAGTACAGGGAAGTGCCCTCTAAAGAGATTACCTGCTTGAGCTGTGCCTCGGTCGCCTTGATCAATACGTATGACTTCCAGCCCTGCCAGGCGGGTATCGCCATTGTTGCCGCTGCGAGCAACAGCAGAAACATCCCTATCCTGGTGGCGAACAGGCAGGCTGTCCATGCGTAATTGCGGGACGGGCGATTAGCCGGATTCCCATTTTGCGTTCTTATTGCTGGTTCCCGTATCCCTGCAGAACCGGCTACCGTTTGTTTGCCTGCCTGGCGTCCTCTTATTATTTCGCTGTTTTTTCTCACGTTTTTTTCCGTCAGTCCTCTCGCCATGTATAAATAGAAGCCCCGGAGGACCGGCTGCATTGCTGGTTTTTTGTATAGCGGCACACTATCGGTATCGCCGTGTTCGAAAAACACTTTAAGCGCCGGCTCATCAGAGCATTTCTTATATCTATAAAGTCACATTTAAAATATAATTAATATATCGTGCCGGTGGAGGTGATAAAACCGCCGCAGGACGCAGGAACTGTCAAATTCTTACTCCGGTGGGAAATTGAGCCGCTTTTAGTGGTTTTTGCCTTTTATTATAGGTCGTATTTTAATACATATTAGTTACTTATACTGCCTATCGGACGAAATTTTTGGCTAACGCGGCTGTGCCGTTCCAGAAATTCGGAAAAGGTAAAAAATTCAGCCTCTCTACCAAATCATTCGAGCGGTTATTTCAAATCGAATTTCTTCTTGAAGAAACTCAGAGATGTCGCTTCGGCGTAGGGCAAATACAGGAAGGAGGTGTAATGTCCCGAGAAAAGATAAATCACTTCCGGTTTGCCGATTGCCTCCCACAATCTGTCGCCGCACTTTCTCGGAACAACCCTGTCGAACGAAGCGATAAACATCAGGACGTTTCTTGCGTCTATATATTCGGCCAGTTTAAGAGGATCCGTCATTATCTTGTCTGATAATTCCGTATGTATGTCTTCGGGCGTGACATCATCTTTGACGAACTTTTTGACGGATTCTTTGATTTTCTTCTCTCCCGAAGAAACGGTTATATCCGCGATGCTGCCGCCGGCAAGGCCGAACACGCAGCACTTCAATCTTTCATCCACCCCGGCCAACAGGCTCGCTTTTATCCCGCCGAGACTCAAACCCAGACAGCCGAGCTTGTTTGCATCGACCTCCTGTCGGGTGACCAAAAAATCCAGCGCCTGTCGGTTATCCAGAACTGTCTGCCTGAAATAGTTTTCAATCTCTTCGGCGTTCTCGGTCTCGTCCGGTTCGGCCTTTCTGTTATGCACGGCGGCACAATTGAAGCCGCGTTTTGCGAAATAGCGGGCAAAACTTTTCACCGAGAAGTCAACTCCACCTGATATTGGCAGAATGAGTACGGTGGGATATTTACCGGTTTTTTTCTGTTCGTAGTAATCGATTTTTATATTCTCGGTGCCATAGATGTTTATCGCCGAGGGAAACTCTATTCTTTTGATGATATAATCTTTTTTCTCGCCGATCTTTTCGACTTCGGCCTCGATGTCCTGCCTGGGGTAGCTGTAGCAATCCAGCATTTCCGCCGGTCTTGGCGCCGGGCCGGTATAATCGGGATCGCACTGGTAATGTGCGCATGAAGAAAGCAATATCAGTCCCGCGACCAGAATAAAAGAGAGTAATACTTTACTGATTATATGGCCATTGGTTTTTGATGCTTCTCTTTTAAGCTTTTTAATTTTCGTTTCCATCGACCAACAAAATACAACAGACGTCCCTTAATAGCAAGAACTTACATGTAAACAAAAAGCTGGTTTGAATTTTTTTAACAACCTTTTAAATTTCTGGTATAATAGATTTTCCGCCGTGCTTTTAAGTTCTGTTTTTGCGAAGATAACGGAGGAATATATCAGACAATTAAATAACGCATCCTTGAGAAGAAGACACCGGCTGAATTCGAAGGGACCAGAGATGAAAATGAAAATTACTTTCACATATCAGTTAGTAGGAAGTTGCCGGCAACATCAGCTCGAAATCGATCCCCATGATTACTTTGATCCAATCGAGGATGGAGAAAACTACTGGGATCATGGCATCGAAAAGAAGATTATTCTTCATGAGTATCGAAGCTATCTCCGAACCTCAGGCAAAGTATTGAATATGAAAGCACACTGGATCATTATTAATCTTGGCATCTTGGGCGTTACGCTGGCGAGCCTGTTGGTTGGTTGCTCATTGGACCGAACCCGATCGCGAACTGCCCCGGTGGGCCAGGTATCGAAGAATCGCTACATCATGCCCACAAGCCAAATTCTGACTCCTGCCGGTCAACAAATACGCCTGCCAGGACTGCGTCCTCAGGCACTGGCGTTGAGTCCTGATGGCGAACTGCTGGTGACTTCGGGAAAGAACAATCAGCTTTATGTCATTGATGCGGCGACCGGCAAGATTCTTCAAAAAGTGGCCATGCCCGGAGACAACGCCGAATCATCCCAGGAACCCAAGGAAGACTCCAAAGCTTTGCTGAGCTTGACAGGCTTAATCTTTTCTCCTGATGGCAGGCGTATTTACCTGTCCAATGTCCGAGGCGATGTGAAGGCGTTTTCGGTAAACGGGAAAACGGTCAGCCGATTGAAGCGATTTTCCGTCCCTAGCGCCAGGGCGCCCAGACGCAAGGAAGAAATTCCTACGGGACTGGCGGTATCGGCGGATGGAAAACGGTTGTACGTGGCAGGTAACCTTGGCAATAAATTACATGAATACGATACGGAGACTGGCGAGGTCCTGCGGTCCTGGGACACGGGAGTGGCCCCGTTTGATGTGGTACTGGCTGCGGGTAAAGCCTATGTCAGCAACTCGGGTGGGCGACGACCTGGGAAATTGGTTCTGACTGCGCCGGCCGGACGCGAGACCAGAGTGCGGGTCGATCCCGTCCGCTACATTGCCAATGAAGGTTCGGTGAGTGTCATCGATCTCGTCACCGGGCAGGTGAAAGATGAAGTGATAGTCGAGTTGCACGCCTCTGCTCTCGCGGTGTCGCCCGATGGTCAATATGTAGTCGTCGCTAATTCGGGCAGTGACACGCTGAGTGTCATCGATACCCAAACCGATCAAGTCGTTGAAAAAATATGGGCCCGCCAATCCCCGGGGGATCTGTTCGGAGCGCAGCCCAATGCACTGGCATTTCATCCGGATGGCAAACGATTGTTCGTGTGTAACGGCACCCAGAACGCTGTTGCCGTAGTTCATTTTGATCCGGCCGACAAGGAGTCCTCGATTGCGGGGCTCATTCCAGTGGGCTGGTTTCCAGGTGCAGTGGTGGTGGATAAGATCCATCCCATGATTTGCGTAGCGAACATCAAGGGCATCGGCGCGGCCAAAGATTTCAAGCCGGAGGATAAAATAAAGCTTCGTTCCAAGGACTTCTATGGCACGCTCTCATTAATCCCTTTCCCCTCTGAGAAAGAACTCGCGTCCCAAACGAAGACGGCACTGCGAAATATGCGTTACCCGAGGCTTGAACAAGCCAAGTTGCCGCCGCGTCCCGAGCAACCTGCTCGGCCGGTGCCTATGCGTGTGGGCGAGCCCAGTGTGTTCAAACATGTCATTTACATTATCAAAGAGAACCGCACCTATGATCAAGTCTTCGGGGATATGCCGGAGGGGAATGGTGATCCTGAATTATGCACGTTTGGTGAAAAATACACGCCCAATCAACACAAGATCGCCCGTGAGTTTGTCCTGATGGACAATACCTACTGTCCGGGTGTGCAGAGTGCCGATGGCCATCAATGGACCGACAGTGGCATTGCGAACGAATATGTGGAACGCCAATTATCCTCCGACTTCCCACGAAGTTATTCCGGTGGCAAGGACGCCGCAGGCAGTGATGCGCTCTCGTGGTCGTCCTCCGGCTTCATTTGGGACAACGCACTGGCGCACGGCAAATGGTTTCGCAACTACGGCGAATGGATGGTTTCCGAATCCGGCTGGAAAGACCAAGCCCGCAGAAGAGGGCCTCAATGGATTGATTACTGGCATGATTACAAGAACGGCACGGGCCTGACACAACTGCGTTCCAGACCGGCCATTGAGTCGTTGCGTGCGATTAGTCTTTTGGAGACAGAAGGATATAATTTGAAAGTGCCTGATGTCATGCGTGCGGCAGCCTTTATCAAGGAACTCAAGGCATTCGAAGCCAAGGGGAAATTCCCTGATTTCGTGCTTCTGTTCCTTCCCAATGACCACACGGGCGGGGCCAAGGAACGGTATCCCACGCCTGGCGCACAAATTGCCGACAACGACCTGGCCCTGGGCATGGTGCTGGAAGCCGTCAGCCATAGCAAGTTCTGGCCGGAGACTTGCCTTTTCGCCATAGAAGATGACCCGCAGGCCGGCTGGGACCATGTGAGCGGCTACCGGACCACCTGCTATGTGGCCAGTGCCTACACAAAACGCCGGCAAACCATCAGCACCCGATATAATCAAATCAGCATGATGCACACCATGGAACTGATCCTGGGCCTGCCCCCGATGAATCAACTCGACGCCACAGCCATACCCATGTTTGACTGCTTTACTGAGACGCCAGATTTCACGCCCTTCACGGCTGTGCCCAATCGGGTTCCGTTGGATACGATCAATCCGTCCCCTGACCAAATCAGCGACGCCGTGTTGCGACAGGATGCCATCGTGTCAGCCCAGTTACCACTCGATGAAGTAGATGCTTGCCCCGAAGACGTCTTCAATCGCATACTCTGGCGCGCCATGAAAGGCCCCCAAGCTCCCTACCCGGAATGGGCCGTGACAGCGCTGGATGACGTTGATTAGCCTACACATAAAAACGGAGCGGTTGAGTTCCTTCACTTCGTTCAGGCACCGTCCTGAGCTTGTCGAAGGGGTGACACGTGGAAGACGTAATATTTAGCCCGCATTTTCACTGCGGGTTTTTCTTTTCGACTTACGATCCTTCGATTTGACTCAGGACATGCATACTCAGCACGAGATACACCCCCGTAGTTTTGCCAAGCAAAACTATGTAGCGGGGGGAAAAGTCATGGACATTTTTCCGGAAAAACCCTGTTTTTGATTGTAATAACGGCATTTGTTTGTATAATACAAAACAAATTGAATACAGAAGACAGCATAACAAATACTGAATACTGAATAACGAAGTAAAAAATGGGGGGAATAATAAATCCTAAGCACTAATTTCTAAATCCGAAACAATATCAAATGTTCAAAACTCCAAAATTGTTAAAACAAATCTTTGGAATCCGCATTATCTGTGTAATCCGCGGTTAAAAAATGCAAAACAAACCCAATGTTAAAATAGTTAATTTTGCATAAGTTCTTTGAAACAAAAAGATTATGAGAATAATAGCGCTTTCGGGTATTTTGCCGGATAAAAAACAAAGCCAATTCTAACGGCAGAAGACAGAATCCAGAAGTCAGAAGACAGAGGAAAAATTGAAAACAAAGCCAATTTGGATTAGGCCCAAATTGGTGTAAGCTCTTTTATGACAAGTAAATAGGTGGATTTTAAGGATTTCTGGGATCAGAAAAACAAAGCCAATCCGGCGTCGCCTGGCCTATTCGGCAAACGTTCCCGAATTTTTTTCATAAGGCCACTAAG